>Ga0209480_10000414_pt1 | contig 36039 bp, 33 predicted proteins | sample JI61114C2DNA_FD_187501 | JGI IMG/M metagenome (GOLD analysis project Ga0209480, IMG submission 187501) | Wastewater effluent complex algal communities from Wisconsin, to seasonally profile nutrient transformation and Carbon sequestration -... | ecosystem: Engineered > WWTP > Effluent > Algae... | reverse complement strand
ATGTGAATTGGGAGCCGCCACCGGAGTTGATGGATTGTGTGTTACCGATATCCCCATGAAAATTCAAAGCCGGTTTTTAATGGGGCAGTTTACCATGCAGTTAACGGCATCCTTTGTTATCGGTTTGGTTGTTGCTTTTCCATATGTGGTTTGGGAGCTGTGGAGCTTTGTTAAGCCGGGGTTATATAATAAAGAGAAACAAAGCTCGCGGGGAGCTGTCTTTTCCATTTCAATACTTTTTTTAATAGGCATTTCATTTGGCTACTTTGTTCTTAGCCCCATGACAATTGCTTTCTTAGCAAATTATTCAATTAGTGATATGATCTCGAATGAGTTTGATATTACTTCCTATGTTTCCACTATTACGATTTTAGTTTTAAGCAGTGGGCTTTTATTTCAGTTACCAATCGTTATTTTCTTTTTAACCAAAGTGGGCATTGTTACCCCCCAACTTTTGCGCACGTACCGCAAGCATGCCGTAGTTGCCATCCTGGTTATCGGGGCAGTTATTACCCCAAGTTCGGATCCGTTAAGTTTGTCACTGATTTCTATTCCGTTATACTTCCTTTACGAAATCAGTATTTTCATTTCAAGGATTGAGCTTAAGCGGAAACAAAAACGCGAGCAAGAAGAGGAAAGATTAGATCAACAATCATCGATATGAAAATTGCCATAGGTGCCGATCATGCTGGGTTTGAATACAAAGAGTTGTTGAAGAAACAACTTTCAAAACTTGGCCATGAATCGAAAGACTTTGGCACTAATAGTTTAGATTCGGTTGACTACCCTGATTTTGCGCATCCTGTTGCCAGCGCTGTTGAAAAAAAAGAATGTGAATTAGGAGTCCTTATTTGTGGTAGCGCCAATGGAGTTGCCATTACCGCCAACAAACATCAAGGCATTCGTGCAGCCATTTGCTGGAATGAAGAGTTAGCATCTTTAGCGCGCCAGCATAACAATGCCAATATAGTTTGTATTCCCGCCCGGTTTGTTTCGCCTGATCTTGCTGAGAAAATTCTAGCTACGTTTCTTACTACACCATTCGAAGGTGGTCGTCATGAGAAACGAGTGAATAAGATTAGTTGCTAATCTTATAACTGCAAATAAAATCACTTCTTGCTTCTTATACTAAACCCTCGGTCTGTGTCTCCACAGATCGAAGCCTGATTGCATTTATTATGATGGACTGTGAGGACACAGTCCATGGATAATGGAGCAAAGATTAGTTCACTGACTTCGCCTCCTGCTTCTTATACAACTCAGTTTGCTTCTTCAACAGAAAATTATGAATCGCTTCGACATCTTCTTCGTTTAATGAATTGCTGAAGTTAGCCATTCCATTTTCAGATAGAATTCCTTTTAGAACAATATCATTAAAGACCTGATGCTTGGCCAAAACTAGTTTTGATAGATCGGGATGTTGAGAGAAATGCTTGTCGCCAAACCCACCATGGCAGGTCTCACAGTAGGCTGCATATACTGAAGCGCCTTTAGAAATTAACTCTTGGTTAATTTTTGTCTCCGGTGGCGCAGGTGTTTTAATAACAACTTGTTCTGGCGGAAGCGGGGTTTCACTGCCTCCCAATTTAAAAGCAAGAATGCGACCCATGTTTTTATATTTAAAGATTACGCCATCGGGCAGATAGCCATACGTTTCGGCTCCGCCATACCCAGCCATTACGGCTACGTATTGTTCGCCATCAATGCTATAGGTTGTAGGCGCGGCCATAATTCCATTACCCGTAAAAATTTCTTTTATTTTTTTTCCAGTGCGCGCATCATGCACATTTAAATATCCGGTACGTGTGCCTTGAAAAACTAAATCGGGGGTTGACATAGTTCCACCATCGGGGCCACCGTCTGGAAATTTCCAGGCTACGGTTTGCGTAACCGGATTCCATGCCAATAAACTTTCAGTGCGTAAAGTATCTTCCGCTGATTTAATTTGTTCAGGAACATTCTTCTTGAACTTATACATCTCACCATAATCAATGGCCGTGTTATCCACATCATCTCGATACTTATACGGTTCAAACGCTTTGAACACTTGTGGAACAGAGCGCTCGGGAATATAAACCAAACCAGTTGTTGGGTTGAATGACATGGGTTGCCACACATGACCGCCACCCAAATAAGGAATTACTAATTTCGGATTGTCTTTATACCAACCCCCTTGTTCGGTTAGCACCGGTCGACCGGTTTTTAAATCAACATGACTAGCCCAATTGACGCGGGTGTATTTTTCTGCAGAGATCAATTCGCCTGTTGCGCGATCAAGCACATAGTAAAATCCATTTTTAGGAGCCATCATTAAAACCTTTCGCTCTTTGTTTTCAATCTTAAGATTGGCTAAGACAATATTTTGCGTAGCGGTATAATCCCAAAGCTCAGAAGGCGTTGTTTGATAATGCCAAACCATTCTTCCGTTGTCGGGATTGATGGCAATGATGGATGACAGAAATAAATTATCACCACCACTCGGGCTTCGATACCAAATTGGATAAGGGGTTGAATTACCGGTGCCTATATAAAGTAAATTGAATTCAGGATCGTAAGCCGATTCGCCCCACGCGGTGCCGCCCACTCCGGTTTCCCATGCAGAATTTGGATCCCATGTTTTGGCGGCCATTTCCATTTCTGGAGTTTCGTAACCATTCTTTGGATCTCCAGGCACAATCCAAAAGCGCCATTTTTCTTCGCCTGTTATCAAGTCATACGCAGTTACATAGCCACGCACACCATACTCCGCTCCTGAGTTTCCAATCATCACAACCTTACCTGCAACTTGTGGCGGACTTGTAATCGTATAACCTTTTGTTCGATCAGTAAATGTGTCCTGATTCCACAAAACTTTTCCATCCTTTGCATCAAGACAAGACAAATATCCATCGAGCGTACCTACATAAACTTTTCCTTCCCAAGCGGCTAATCCACGATTGACAGCATCGCAGCAAGCTCTGCGCGCGTACGATGCATCTACTTTTGGTTTGTATGTCCAGAGTTCTTTACCAGTTTTTCCATCAAGCGCATAGACGGCACCCCAGGCACCTGAGGTGTACATAATTCCATCCACAACAATGGGAGTCGCTTCTAATCCGCGGGGCACATTACCAATGTAGGTGCTGGCATCATATTGCCAGGCAAAGCCGAGGTCATTTATGTTTTCTTTGTTTATGAGATTGAGAGGCGAATAATGCTGCATCATGTGATCACCACCAGGTGTCAACCAGTCTTTTGCATCACGATTTAAAAGACGAGCCTCATCAATCCAACCCAGTGGTTTTTCGTTTTTGCAACTAATGGCTAACGAAAAAAGCAGGAGGATATAAATTATTTTTTTCATGGATTTTGGGTTGGAATAATAAAGATAAGGAAACTTTAATGCCACACTAATCTAAATACATTTTCCGTAAAGCGTATTAAATTTTGTTTGATAACTTCATGCACAGAAATTACCTATGATTTCTATAATAAATAAAGTTGTTTAATCTGAAACTCATCAATCGAGAGCTTTATAAATAATCTTTCCATCAAAAACCGTTAACACCACGTTGGTTTTGGATGTCAGCATCGGATCAATTGTGAACAGATCTTGCGAGAAAACAATTACATCGGCCAACTGATCTATTTTTATTTTTCCTTTTAGATTTTCTTCGAATGAAGAGAATGCGCCTGCCGAAGTGTAAGCCTTCATTGCTTGGGCAATAGAAATTTTCTGTTCAACAATCCATCCGCCTTCAGGAAAGCCATCTGGTGTTCTTCGGGTTACAGCAACATGTATTCCGCGGATAGGATTTATATCGATACAAGCAGGCCAATCACTGCTGTAAACCAGATGCCCATTTTGTTTCAGCATTTCATTCCATGCAAACGACCATGGCAATCGCTGTTCGCCAATAGCCTTTGCCCAAACATCTATTGTTGCCGGGTCGGCATGAATAGGTTCCATAGAAGGCATAACGTTTAGTTGAGCAAATCTTGGAATGTCGTCAGGCGAAACGGTTTCAATATGCTCTACCCGATGCCGCGCATCGCGCTTGCCATTTACTTTGGCAGCATTTTCATAGGCATTCAAAGATTCGCGCACCCCCAAATCGCCAATAGCATGAGTATAAATTCTAAACCCATTTTTATCAAAAGCAGAAACCAGCTCTCGGTATTTTTCTAAGGGCACTGCAACTTGACCACGTGCTAAAGGATCGCTTGCAGGAATATCCACATAGGGCTCAATCATATACGCAGTGTGCGACTCAATCACGCCATCAATCATAAATTTGATCGCGTCTGCCCGTAGCATGGGATTATTAAATCCAACACTGTCTTTAAGTTTGGTAAACAAAGCAATGTCTTTTTCAGTTGTCGTTTCATCAGCCGAAAATGACGCGGCATACCGAATCGTTAATTCTCCGTTATTCAATAGCTCTTTATATAAATTTAAATCTTCAGAAGTTCCATTAGCATTTTGAACACTCGTGATACCCAACGAAGCAGCGAGTTTCATGCCGGTGCGCAAAGCATTTAGTTTTTCCGTTTTTGTTGGCTCAGGAATATGTTTTGAAACAAAACCCATGGCGCTTTCGCGGAGTGTGCCTGTTGGCTCACCGTTTTTGCCTAACACTATTTCTCCGAAACCATTATATTTTGTGTTGCGGTCAATGCCGGCAAGTTGCAAGGCTTTCTTATTTGCCCAGGCGCTGTGGCCATCGTAGGCTTTTATGAAAACGGCTACCCCGTTGGAAATGCTGCTTAATGATTCTGAATTGGGTAACCCATTTTTAAAAGATGTGTATTGCCAACCCCGTCCGGTTATCCATTCCTTGGTTGGATTGGTTTTAATAAATTGATTTACCCGATCAGCAACTTCTCCGGGCGTATTCGTGCCAAGTAAATTAACTTCGGCAAGCCCCAATGATCCACTTAAAAAATGTGTGTGCGCATCATTAAATCCGGCAGTTACCAATTTCCCCTTTAAATCAATCACCTCAGTTTTTGAACTCGCCAATTTTTTGATGTCATCAGATTTTCCAACGGCCACAATTTTATTTGCCTTAATAGCAATTGCTTCTTCGAAGACATCATCATTTTCTCCTGTCCATACTTTGCCATTAAGAAGCACCAGGTCGGGAGCTTGTTGATTGGTGCATGCAGTAAGCAGTGCTACAAAAGCAATAAGTAGTGTTGTGAGTTTAAAAGGCATCGGCTTTAAATTTTGGTGTAAATTAACTTAACCGTGGTCGCTGTCCCCACAGAACGCAAAAAAGTTTTACCATCACCCGTGGTCTGTGTCCTCACAGAACACAAATGTGTTCGATCAAATAAAAGTTTCGGTCTGTAAGGATACAGACCGAGGACAGGTTTTTAAGAATACGAGTGGAAGCCAAGACCAATCCACTTCCCCTTTGAAACCTTCTGCAGCCGCAGGCGTAAGTGCATCAGGAATCGCCTTCATTTTTAATGGCAATTCCTTAATATTGTGGTTCAATTTTTATGACTAGGTGATTATGGCATTTGAAACAACAACAGAATTACAGCAGGCACATCAGCAAAAAATCAAAGAGGTTTATAGCGAGGTAGCTAAAGTGGTGGTTGGGCAGGAGTACATGGTAAACCGATTGTTAGTTGGCCTATTTACCAACGGCCATATTTTGTTGGAGGGAGTGCCTGGTCTGGCCAAAACACTAACCATTAGTACGGTTGCCCGGGTTTTACATTTAGATTTTGCCCGGATTCAGTTTACACCTGATTTGTTACCATCCGATTTAGTTGGTACCATGATCTATAATCAGAAGGAAGGAAAATTTGAAGTCAAGAAGGGGCCTATTTTCGCAAACATAATTTTGGCTGATGAAATAAACCGTTCGCCAGCCAAAGTACAATCCGCATTGCTTGAAGCGATGCAGGAAAAACAAGTAACAATTGGTGAAACAACGTTTGTGTTGGACAAGCCATTCTTAGTAATGGCAACGCAAAACCCGGTTGAAAATGAAGGCACGTATCAGTTGCCTGAAGCGCAGATCGACCGATTTATGATGAAAGTGTTTGTGAACTACCCGACTAAAGAACATGAGTTAGAAATTATGCGTAGGATTTCAAACATGGGTTTTAGTTATGAAGTGAATCCGATTCTTACCAAAGAAGATATTTTTGCTATTCGCGGAGAGGTAAACAAAGTGAAGATCTCCGAATCGCTGGAAAAATATATTATTGAATTGGTAACAGCCACCCGCCAACCAAAAGAATACAAACTTGATAACGAAGCACAATACATTCAGTTTGGTGCATCGCCACGCGCAAGCATAAACATGAATCTTGCAGCCAAAGCCGTTGCCTTTATGGATGGCCGCGATTATGTGTTGCCTGAAGATATTAAGGAGATAGCGCTTGACGTAATGAACCACCGCATCATTCTTAACTATGAAGCTGAGGCAGATAATGTGAAGACAGCGGATATTGTAAAAGCGCTGCTTAACAAAGTGCCTATCACCAAGTAATTCGGTTCACATCAAACTTGATTGACAGAATTTCATCTAATCAACTAGTAGAAATTTTATCGGGCTAAATAACCACCATCAACCGGGTAATAACTTCCGGTAACGAAGGAAGATTTATCACTGCTTAACCAGTAAATTAATTCTGCTACTTCTTCACTCTTGCCTAACCGACCGATAGGATGCAATGAAACTAATTGTTTTTTCATTTCGGCATCTAATGCATCTAATAGAGGAGTTTCAATAAATCCAGGACCCACGGCATTTACCCGAATACCCTGCGCGGAATATTCAAGTGCGGCTGCTTGAGTAAGACCAACTACACCATGTTTAGCCGCGGTATAACCTGCGGAGCCTGCAAAACCAACAGAACCTAGAATGGACGAAATGTTTACAATGCTGCCACTACCATTTTTTAACATTGCCTTGATCTGATACTTCATACCATAGAATAGACTATTGAGATTTATGCCTATTACTTTTTGCCAGCCTTCAAGGCTCATGTCAGCAATGAGGTTTAGTTCACCACCAATACCCGCGTTGTTAACAGCAACATCGAGTTTGCCATAGGTCTTGATTGCGAAATTCACCAACGCTTCCATCTCTTCTGGTTTGGAAACATCAGTCTTGAAGAATATCGCCTTTCCTCCTGCAGCCACAATACTTTCTGTTGTAGCTTTTCCTGCTTCTTCCTGGATGTCTGAGAGGACAACCTGAGCACCTTGTTTGGCAAATAATTCTGCGGTTGCTTTACCAATGCCTGAAGCGGCACCGGTAATGATTACGGTTTTATTTTTCATAATTCAAAGTTTTGCGATTCAACTCATTTGTATGAGTAATGTATTCTTAAACCTGCAAAACGATTATGATGGAGATCATTACCAACTTTGATTTTTATCACCAAATAATAGGGAACCTCAGATAATTCCTCTTTATACACTTGTTATCACCCATTCATAAATATTATTTCGTAGGGTACATTCGTTTCTTAAACCAGAAAGCAAGATTCACAAGCAATATCAAAGCCGGTACTTCAATCAACGGACCGATAACGCCTGCAAAGGCTTGTCCGGAATTAATACCGAATACACCCACGGCTACGGCAATTGCTAATTCAAAGTTGTTGCCGGTTGCTGTAAACGATACAGAAGCATTTTCTTCATAGTTGGCACCTAGTTTTTTTGATAAGATAAAACTTAGCACGAACATGATGAGAAAGTAAATCACCAAAGGAATGCCAATGCGAACCACATCAAAAGGAATATCCACAATCATTTTGCCTTTAAAGCTGAACATGATCACAATGGTAAACAGCAAAGCGATTAGCGTAAGCGGACTGATCTTGGGAACTATATGTTGAACATACCATTGCTCTCCTTTTGCTTTCAAAAAAAAGTAACGGGTTATAAATCCGGCTATGAATGGTACACCGAGATACAAGAAAACACTTTTAGCTACATCACCCATGCTTACATCAACAACAGAGCCTTCAACACCAAAATAAGGAGGTAGCACGGTGATGAATAGCCACGCAAATACACTGTAGAAGAGAACTTGAAATATACTGTTCAGTGCGACAAGACCTGCCGCATACTCTTTATCTCCTTTCGCCAAATCGTTCCATACCAATACCATTGCAATGCAACGGGCAATACCAATAAGAATTAAACCGATCATATAGTCCGGCTTATCGCGAAGAAAAATAATTGCCAGAAAAAACATCAGCACTGGGCCAATAATCCAGTTAAGAAGTAAGGATAGGGTAATCACTTTTACATTCTTGAATACTTTACCTAAGTGCTCATACCGCACTTTTGCCAACGGGGGATACATCATAATAATAAGCCCCGTTGCGATCAGCAGATTGGTGGTACCATATTGAAAGGGTTGCATCAGTTGCTCTACTGGCAAAAAATTTCCAAGACCTACACCCAACAGCATAGCCAGAAAAATCCAGAGGGTGAGGTACCGATCTAAAAAACTAAGGTTGGATTTATTCATAAGTAGGTTTGGCAATGGTTATACTTTTACGTGAGAGAATGCGTAGAAAATCTCTCTTCCAATCTGATGTACACGCTCCGCATACTTTTCAGTTTCTTTTGGTGTTCCATCAAATTCTTTCGGATCGTTATAGGTAAGAGCAATTCTTTCGGATGCGCCCAATACCAGCGGGCAATTTTCGTCCGCATGTGAGCAAGTCATGATAGCTGCAAAATCTTTAGTGAGGTTGAAGGGATCATCGTATGTTTTGGAAAACGCAATGACAGGTTTTTCACTATCCGAATACCGAACTTCATAAACTGGATTTTCGCCTTCTTTCGTTTTGGTTATGCTGAAACCTGCATCTTGCATAGCTTTTACCGCACGCGGATTGAATGCAGTAGCTTCTGTGCCACCGGAAAAACAACGCACATTTTTAATTCCATAGTATGCGGCCGCGGCTTGCGCCCAGAGTTGAGCGATATGACTTCTCCTTGAGTTATGGGTGCAAATGAAATTCAAATCGATTGATGCATTCATCTTCTTCTTTGCCTGAATGAAGCGGGTGAGTTGATTTAGAATAATTTTTCGCTCGCTTGAGATTTCTTGAAATTGAACTTCAAATTTCTGGATTCGATTTTCAAGAGCGTTATATAATAATGAATTCATGCACGTAGATTATATATCGCAATATTACGATAGAGGTAAGTATTAAAAGATATTATCCAAATCTTAATTTCTTTACCATTTCGTTACCCCTATGTTATTCTGAATTTGAAACTAACTCCCTCATTTTCATTTGCATTATCATATTTAGCATGGTAAAAATTTCATAAGAAAAGTTGTTTTTGACCCTGAGTCACCCCATCTCTTTAACAATTCGGTAACATACCCATCCTAGCGGGGTAATATTGTAAGGCCACCTTTGCAACAAATATATAGTGGTATGATTCGATTTAAGTTTGTGTTGGTTTTTCTTTTAACAAGTGCTATTGGCTTCGCGCAAACGGGTACAATAAAAGGCACCCTGAAAGATGAAACTACAGGCGAAGGGTTGATAGGCGCAAACGTAATAATTGAAGGCACTGGGCAAGGAGCATCAACTGATATTGATGGTAACTTCATAATTCCAAAAGTAAAAGTAGGTAAGCTTAATCTTGTTCTTACTTCAATTTCATACTCGCCCAAAACCATCTCAATTGATGTATATCCAGATCAAACTACAGTAATTAATAGCTCACTTAAAGAAGATGTACAGCAGCTTGAAGAATTGGTTGTATCAGTTAAAAGACAGACCAATACCGAGGTTGCCGTAATAACTGAATTGAAGAAAGCAGATTTAGTAGCCGTTGGAATTTCCTCTCAACAAATAAGAATGTCGCAAGATCGCGATGCGGCTCAGGTTATTCGCAGAGTACCAGGAGTAACCATTGTTGGAAATCGATTCATTAACGTTCGTGGTTTAAGTGAACGCTACAGTACGGTTATGTTAAACGGAGTAATTGCACCAAGCTCAGAGGTTGATTCAAAAGCATTTTCGTTTGACTTGATACCCAGTAGCATGCTCGATCGCATGTTAGTTTTTAAATCGGGCTCTGCAGAGATACCAGGTGAAATGGCAGGTGCTGTTGTCAATATTTACACAAAAAATATAGTTGAGGAAAACTCGATGTCACTAACAGTTTCTGGAAGCTTTAGAAATGGAACAACCGGAAAAAGTGCCATGCTTGGTCAGGAAAAGGGTCGAACAGATTGGATGGGAAAAGACGATGGAACGAGAGCGCTTCCTTCGGGTTTTCCTTCAGAAAATCTGAGAGTCTTCTCGCAGAATCCAAACGATCAGAATGTGACTAAGTTGATTAATGCCACTAAGTTGTTACCAAACACGTGGGGCACTCGTTCTCTTACAGCATCGCCAGACTTGCGTGTAAATTTTGATTTGGCTCACGTTTTCAATTTTGGAAAAAGGAAATTGGAAAACATAACCTCCTTGAGTTACACCATGACGAATCAAATAATAGAAAAAGATCAGAATTACTATGAATCTTTTGATGAGACATCACAAAAAAGTGGGTTGAGATACAGCTATCATGATGTTAACTTTACTCAAACAAATCGATTGGGAGCCTTAAGTAATTTTACATTTGAAATCAGCCCTGCACATAGAATTGAGTTTAGAAATTTCTATAATCAGCAAGGACAGAATCAGTCAATTTTCCGAACGGGACAAGAACAAATACAGGGCTTTGATGTAAAAAACCAATCCTTTAACTATAGTGGAAAGAGTATTTATAGCGGTCAACTGTCAGGAAAGCACAGCCTATCAGATGCTATTAATGTTAATTGGATTTTTGGGTACAATAACACCAATGCTGATCAGCCTGACTATCGTAGAATTCGCTCGCAAAGAGCAATAGGAACCGATAATAATTTTTCAATTGTAATTCCGCCCGGAGCTAGCGCGTTTGAAGCCGGAAGATTTTATTCTAAATTAAATGAGCAAACCCTTTCGGCAGTAGGAAGCATAGATTGGAAATTGAATCCTGCTAAGGAAGACAATAAACAGTCAAAAATAACCGCTGGATACTATGTTGAGCAAAAAGACAGGACCTTTGATGCGCGCTGGATGTCTTATAAGTGGTTAAATGCAGGTGTTGTTGATAATAGTTTATTATTAGGTTCATTTGGACAGATTTTCGCTCCTCAAAATCTTGGAACTAAGTTTATTTTAGAGGAAGGTACTAATGAAGGAGGGTCAAGCACAACATCTGGAAATTCTTATGATCGATATGATGGGCACAGCCAATTGGTTGCCGGGTATGTTGGATTGGTAACTCCTATAGGCGACAACTTCAGATTGTCAACGGGGTTAAGAATTGAAAATAATATTCAAAAAATTGACGTTTATGATATCTCTTTAGGGAAGACTCAACTCGTTAATAAGTCGTTAACCCAACCGATGCCATTCTTTAACCTTTCCTATAGCTTCAACGAAAAATCATTAGTGAGAATAGCTTATAGCAAAACAGTCAATAGACCAGTATTCCGTGAGTTGGCACCCTTTAGTTTTTATGACTTTGAAAGAAATGCTGATGTAATAGGAAATCCTGATCTTGTTACCGCAAAGATTGATAACCTAGATTTACGTTGGGAATTGTACCCATCAAGTTCAGAAAGCCTTTCGTTTGGTGTTTTCTACAAAAACTTCAAAGACCCAATTGAGCAAATTCTGGCAAAAGGATCCAATCTAATATACACGTACGCCAATGCCTCCAAGGCAACAAACTATGGAATTGAAGCTGAGTTAAGAAAATCATTAGATGGAGTTTCAGGAAGTGATTTTGTCAATCGCCTCACTTTTGTATTCAATGGTTCATTGATTAAAAGTAGAATTGAATTACCAGCAAGTCTTGATAACTTAGAAAAGGATCGTGCCTTGCAAGGCCAATCACCATACGTGTTAAACACAAGTTTGTATTACAACGATTTTGCTAAAGGCATGCAAGTGGCTGTTCAGTATAACGTATTTGGAAAGCGTATCTATGCGGTTGGCGATAAAGACAATAATCCTACACAATACGAAATGCCTCGCAACCAAATCGATTTAACTGTTTCCAAAGTTCTTAGCCAACATTTTGAACTAAAGTTCGGAATTCAGGATATCCTTAATCAACGTTATCGCCTAGTTCAGGATTCAAATCACGATAAGAAGATTACCAGTGTGGATGAGCCAATACAACGTGCAAAATTTGGCCAATACACAACCTTGGGTGTAGTTTGGAGATTTTAAGAAATTGTTAAGTAAAGGTTAACAGAAAGAGGGAGCAACTCGCTCCCTCTTTTATTTTTAACTAATCCCTTGCCCTTAATTAAATGACATCTAACATCTACTTAACCCTTACTTAACATGCTCCCTGTAAGTTTGCATCAAATTTTGAAACTCAAATAAAAACTCGTAGCAAATGGAAAAAATTAAAAGCAACATTGTGAAAACGCTCATGCTGGCAACAGTAGCGGCAGTGTTTACTTTGTCATCTTGTAAGGATGACACTACTGATCCTGTATTTACAGATCCTACTATTACTGTTACACCAACTACAACTTCGCAAGCTCCTGGTGGTGTAGTTACATATTCTATAGCGATTGTAGCGCCAGCTGGTGCAGCATCTGTTAAGATAGGCGATACAGAAGTAAAATCTTACTCAACGGCAACAACTGCCGATGCATTTACTGTTGATTATACCGTTCCAGCAGACGCACCTCAAGGAGATAAGACATTAACGTTTACAGTAACCGATAAACAGGCTACAGCCAAAACGGGAACAACAACAGCTACGGTTACAGTGGGTAAGGCGACAGTAATTGTTGATGCAACGATTACGGCAAACACAACTTGGTCTGCAAGCAAGTACTACCTGCTTAAAGGTAACGTGTATGTGCAATCAGGTGCTGAATTAACTATTGAGCCCGGAACAATTATTTTTGGTGATAAAGTAACAAAAGGTGCGTTGATCGTTAGCCGTGGAGCTAAAATTCATGCAAAAGGAACAGCGGCAGCTCCTATTATCTTCACATCTTCAGCGCCTAAAGGTTTCCGTAACTATGGCGACTGGGGTGGTGTTGTGCTTTTAGGAAAGGCAGTAAACAATCAATCTGCAGATCAGACTATTGAAGGTGTTTCTGCTGCTACTGGTGACAATGGTAAGTATGGAGGTACAGCTGATGATGATAACTCGGGTGAATTTTATTATGCAAGGATTGAATTTGCTGGTATTGCACTTTCTACAGATAATGAATTGAATGGTTTAACAATGGGAAGTGTTGGAAGCACAACTCAGGTTCACCATATTCAAGTATCATTCTCTGGAGATGATTCATACGAATGGTTTGGTGGTACGGTTAATACGCAATACTTAGTTGCTTACAGAGGCTGGGATGATGAATTTGATACAGATTTTGGTTTTCGTGGAAACAATCAATTCTTAGCTTCTTTCCGTGATCCAAACATTGCTGACAAGTCAGGTTCAAATGGCTTTGAATCAGATAATGATGGTAGTGGATCATTAGTTAAAACACCAGTAACAGCTCCAAAATTTTCTAACGTAACAATCTATGGACCTTTTGTGTATGCTGCATTAAGTGGTGGTGCTCTTAAAGGTAGCAACGCAAGTAATAACTACCAGCATGGTGGTCATTTAAGAAGAAATACAGCCATTCAAATTTATAATACGGCTATTGTGGGTTGGGGTCCTATTGATGGAGTTTTCTTCGAAAAAACTAATGCTGCTGCCGTGTTTAAAGGTAACTATTTGGGTCGTACTCTTGGGGCTCTTAAAAATGCGACACCCGCTACATCAAATCCATATGATGATTCAAATTTTGCAACTGATAACCCTAAAATTGAAGCATCACAAGCAACGGTTGATCTTTCAACTACATTTGCTGGCATGACCGGAGCGATGGACATTGCATCTCCAAACGGTCAGTTAGCAGCAGCATCACCTTTATTGTCAGGTGCTGTAACAGTGCCGACTGGTCTTACTCAAACAACATATATTGGTGCATTTGATGGCACTACAAACTGGATGACAGGTTGGACTAACTTTGATCCAATTAACACTCAGTATTAAAATAGAATAGGGTTTATAGTGAAGCCTCTTGCGAATAGCGAGAGGCTTTTTTTAATTTTACAAATATGAAATTTTTATTTTCAATACTTCTAATTGGACTAATGGCCTGCTCATCAAAGGATCAGTTATCTCCGATTACACACTTTACTCGTGAACAACAAAATGAAATTATTTATAAATCTATCCGCTACTCGGCCAAGTTGCCACCCAACTGCAATCATGAAATAAAATTTGATACTGCATTTGACGACTATTTTAAACGTGCGGCCGCTGAATATTCTTTTTTGAAATTATCAAAAACGGAAGATGGGGCATTTAATTTTTTAATTGCAAGACCCGCGCGCAGCATAACACCTATGTTTGAAGGAATAGGCGGTAAGCTTAAACTTGATCAAAATGATTCGTTGGTGCTTTACAATGAAGTTTTCCGCACCTGGAAAATGCCCTATAAAGATTTAACTGAACGTGGCACGTTTCTTTTCGATAGAATGATAAAAGGAGAAGACCTGACTTTGTTTTATTCTAAAACCGCGGGTGATCAATACATAGAATTTCCTGATGATCGGTTTACTTATGATGTAAAGCTCAGGCGTTGGCGCGATAATGCCTTTGATTCATTGCAAGTCAATTAATCTTGCGTTGTTTCTCCTTATGTAACTCCATTACTTTTTTTATTTGTGTTGTAGAGTTTATTAAAGAGTCTTGCGCCTTTTTATTATTAACAAGTTTAATTTTCAAAGCAGCGTTTTCTAACGTATTAGTCTCAAGCGTTTTGGTCAGTTGAATTTTTTCTTGTTCGTTGTTGCTCAATTTTATTGATAGATCTTTGTTCTGATTTAGCAAACGTTGTTGTTGTTTAGCTACTGCATCTAATGCTTGTTGGGTTTCATCAATTTGAGTTTGAACCTGATCGCGGTAGAATTTAACACCAAACTGATTTAGCATTTTTTGAAGCTCACGATTGGCGTATGTAACATCCTTGTTTTCCCACTCTGTTGGGTTGATACCAAACCACACTGTAGAACTTTTATCACCTTCCTTATTGCCCGCATATAAAATGCCTTTTGAGAACGGAGTGCCATTAATAGTTGGCTCAGTAATCGTCATAGGTTCTCCAAATAGTTTTAGTTTACCTGTCTCTTTTAGAAATTTGATCCAGGCAGTTTTAATTGTTTCTTTTCTACCCTCCAGGGTTGTAGCAAAAACCTCGATGGTCTCGCCCTTTACTTTTTCGTTTTGTTTGGTTACTGTTACAGTCTGGCTGTAAGCCAAGTTTGTTATAAGAAAGAATAGATTAAAAAATAGAAACTTATTCATAAAGTGTATGTTAGAATGGTTCAAAGCTATTAAAAATGAGTAAGAAAATATTAATAACCGGGGCTTCAGGATTAATTGGAAAACGATTAACAGAAATGCTTTTAAAAAAAGGCTATCAGGTAGCGCACTTGAGTCGCAGTAAGAAGAGTGGCATGGTTCCATCGTTTGTCTGGGATGTTGAGGCTGGAATAATTGACATCGATTCACTAGAAGGTGTTGAAACTATTATTCATTTAGCAGGCGCAGGAGTTGCTGATAAGCGGTGGTCTAAATCCCGTAAGGAAGAAATTCTAGAAAGCCGGATAAAGTCAACACAACTGCTTTTCGATACGCTATCAAAAAACTCCAATCAGGTTAAAAATTTTATCTCCGCTTCGGCTATTGGGTATTATGGTTTTGGACAAGATGAAGTATTTGTGGAGGCAAGTCCTTTTGGGGATGATTTTTTAGCGAAGGTAACACGCGCTTGGGAGGAAGAGGTTGATAAAATTGCGGCCTTAAAAATTCGGATTGCAAAACTTCGAATCGGCATTGTGTTGAGTGATAAAGGTGGGGCCTTAGTTGAAATAGCGAAACCGATCCGGTTAGGTTTTGGCTCATCACTTGGTAATGGGAAACAATATCTTTCATGGATTCATATAGATGATTTATGTGCTATGTTTATCTATGCAGTTGAAACCGCGGCTATGCAAGGAGCTTACAATGCTGTTAGCGGTGAATGGGCAACCAACAAAGAAATGACTGAAGCAATTGCAAAAGTTTTAAGCAAACCCTTATGGTTGCCAAATGTGCCTGTGTTTGTTTTAAAAATTGTTGTGGGCCAAATGGCAGAGATTGTTTTGAATGGAAGTAAAGTGTCTGCAGAGAAAGTAAAAAGCACCGGATTTAATTTTAAGTATCCGGATTTAAATCAGGCGCTCAAATCTTTATTGCGATAACTGAAGCTCTTGCGATTTGACTTTTTTGTTGGGGGACAAGCGAATAAAAATCCCGGGTAAGGAACTAACTACGTTAACAAGGAAGAACAGAATTGAAAACGCGATAGCCATGTCAATATCAATTCCGATAAATTCAGCAGCCAGCACAAACGCCAATTCGCGAGCACCAATGCCACCAATAGTAAAAGGAATTGCTGAAAATACCGATGAAACTAGGAATAGGTTAATATAAACTAAATACGAGTCTTGCAGATTGATACTTACAAAAATTGCAAGAGCTGATAAACATTGTATTCCTTGAACAAGTATTGAATACAAAGAAGTGCGAATGAAGTAAGCAGCATGAGGTTTTAGTAACCATAAGATGATAAAGTAGTATGCTGGAAAAATTAAAAGTGTCGAGATTGCGACAATAATATTGGCGAACAGGCTTATCTCAGCTAGAGTAAGCAAAAAGAGCAAACAGCAGAAAAAAGTTAATACAAGCATACCACTCACCCGGTCAAGAAAAATGGCAAGTAGAATTTTTTTCATTGGAGCATTAAGATTTCGTTTCATATAAATGGCTTTATAGCCATCGCCACCAATACCGCCTGGTAGAAATAAATTATAGAACATTCCTACAAAATATAGTTTGAGATTAGAGATCTGACCGATTTGAATATTCTCACCGTCAAAGAAATATTTTAATCGAATAGAACTGAATATTTTTGAGATTACATAAAGTAAGATTCCAATTATTACATAAAGAAATGAGGAGTCCTCAACGATTTGAATTGTCTTTCCGATTTCAATTTTTCGGAACGCAATATATAAGGCAGCAGCGGTGAGGAGAAGCTTAAACAGCAGCTTGAAGGTGGCTGTAAGCTTGGGATGAGCCGACAAAAATTTCCTTAATTGAATATATTTTTTTCTTCTGCGATTCATAATAAGTTCTCATGACTAATTCGGCAATAATGCCAAATGTTAAAAATTGGATGCCAGCAAGTAGGATGGTGATTCCTAAAATAAGTAAAGGGCGACCCCAGATATCTTCCCCCAGAATTTTTAGGGTGAGTAAATATAAATTAATAGCTCCGCCAACGGCTAAGCATATAATTCCTAGTGGTCCAAAAAAGTGAATAGGTCTCTTCAAATATTTTTGAAAGAAGACAAGCAATATTAAATCGCTTAGAACCTTGAAGGTTCTTCCCAAGCCGTATTTTGATTGCCCAAATACTCGCGGATGATGATGCACATCCATATCTGTGATACGCGCACCTTGAAGCACTGCAAGTATTGGAATGAAGCGATGAAGTTCTCCATAAAGCTCAAGATTTTTTGCAACATCCTTACGAAATACTTTTAAGCTGCATCCGTAATCCCGAATGGTAACGCCAGTTAAATTCCTGATTAAGCGATTGGCAAGTTTGCTGGGAATTTTTCTTAAGAGTTCACTATCTTTTCTGTTTTTGCGATTTCCGGCCACAACATCCCAGTCTTCACTTTTCAATTTGTGCAACATAGTTGGGATGTCGGCAGGATCATTTTGCAAATCGCCATCTAACGTAACAATATAGTCACCATCAGCTTCATCAATTCCGGCAGCCATAGCAGCTGTTTGCCCGAAGTTGCGTTTCAGATTTATGATTTTTGTATTTGAATCGGCATGTTTTTTTGCTTCACGTAGTGTCCGGTCTGTTGATCCATCATTTACCAGAATTAATTCATACAGATATCCATGCATCGAAGCCTTAACCTTTTCTAAAAGTGGGGCAATGTTTTCTTCTTCGTTATAAAGCGTAACAACCAACGACACTTTCTCAGTCATGATACAAAGAAACAGTGCGGGCATGACGATGAGATTTTTCAATTATTATGGATTCGTTAATAATAATTAATACTTGATTAACATTCGCTTAGACATTCGCTGCAAACTTGCAGCATGAAAAATCGAGGTTGGATTGTTTTATTGTTGAGTGTTGTTGTGTATGGTGCCAATTTTTGGGGAACGTCAATCTATATTCTGGATGAAGCAAAAAATTCGGGGTGTGCTATGGAAATGTTGCAACGAGGAGATTGGGTCGTACCTACTTTTAATAGTGAATTAAGAACCGATAAGCCACCGCTTCATTATTTTTTCATGAAAGTTGCGTATCAATTATTTGGCATCAATCCATTTTCAGCAAGATTATTTTCTGTCATATCAGGAGTACTTTTAGTTTTCTTGATTTATTCTTTTCTGAAAAGAAATTTTAATGAACCAATAGCATTTATAGCAGCTATTTTGCTGATTAGTTCGCTACAGCTAGCTATTCAATTTCATCTTGCAGTGCCCGATCCTTATCTGATTCTCTTCCTCACCGCATCAATCCTATTTTTCTACGAGGGCTATGTATTGAACAGTAAATTCAAGTTGTCATTTTTCTACCTGTCTGTTTCGCTCGCCTTCATATCTAAAGGCTTGATTGCGTTAGCCTTTCCTGGAATGATCGTACTTCTGTTCCTGCTTGCTAGAAAGGAATTTACGATTGGTGTGATTAAGAAATTAAACTTGCCAGTAGGCTTCCTCATCTTTTTATTGATTGGTGTTCCTTGGTATGCAGTAGTGGGAATTCAAACCAACGGTGTTTGGCTCCAAGGTTTTTTCTTAGAGCACAATGTTTCAAGATTCACTTCAACCATGGAAGGGCATAAAGGATTTTTTCTTGCTCCTTTTGTGATTTTGATTCTTGGAACACTACCATTTTCATTTGCTGTGTTTCCTGCAATTCGATTCTCTTGGCGCAACCGAATTGGAAACCCTTTTATTTTATTATGCCTGATTGCAGTGATGGTTATTCCTGGTTTCTTTTCATTCTCCCGTACTTTACTTCCTAGCTATCCTGCTCCTGCAATTCCATTCTTAGCTATTTTGTTGTCTTTCTATTGGAATGAACAGTTTATTAAAGCAACTCGCATAAACTGGAAAGTCTTGGTGCCACTTTTTGTTTACCTACTAATTACGCTGGCAATTCCAATTGGTGTTTATATAGCGATGGTTGCAGAATTCAAATCCTATCACTTTCAAAACCTTGCGTTTTACTTTGTTTTATTACCTGCGGGAGCAATAGCTGCATTGATCTTAGTAAAGAACAGAAGAAAACAATTGCTTCCCGTGTTGTCGGGATCATGGATTATAACTGTCCTCATATTTTTTTATGTTTGCTTTCCGCAGATCGATAAAATAAATCCGGTTACCCAAAGTTTGCCTTTACTCGCTAATCACAAAATTGCATACTATGGTGACTTTAATCCAGCTTATGTAATGGCATTGCATGCTACTGTCAAACAACTGGAAACAAAACAAGAGCTAGTCGAATTTCTCAAAACTGAGGGTAGGGTTATTACACAGCAAAAGTACCTTGATGAAATTGAACCCTTGGATTTTAGAATATTATTTATTCAGAAAGACATATTCGAAAACCCTATTACAGTTATAATTGAGAAGAAATTATCTCCCCGAGGGCTGAATTGTTCTGCGCTTTTTAAATGAGATTTGAATTCGCTGTTGAGTCCAGGGCTTTGCTTTCAATACATTAAGCTTCATTACAAGAACTGGAATAATAATTCCAATTAACGCACCAGCTGCAACATCAACTAAAAAGTGTTGTAATAAATACATTCGTGAATATCCAACTACCAAGGCAACTAAGAGAAGCACAATTGACCAACTTTTGTTTTTTAGGCACAGTGCTAATGTAGTAGCAATTGCAAAGGCAGTTGCTGTATGACCTGATGGGAATGAATAAGATGTGTGAACGCTTATGCCATCGATAAAATGTAGTATTGAATTATCTAAAAATGTAATGGGTCGTTTCAAATCCGAAAAAACCACTCGTTTTAGAAAACTAATAATTATTCCGTTTGAGATGACAACAAGTACAAACGTTAATGCATACTGAAAACGAACAAATAAGAGAATTAGAAAAATTGGGATGAGAACTAACCCTTCACCTAGTAATGTTGCTCTGCTGAAAAACCAATCCTGGAATGGAGTATGATTTCCATTAATCCAGAGCACAGCGCTCCCTTTGGGAATTAAGATTGATGTAGTAATAAGTAGAAATGTAAGACCTGCTAAGCAATAAGTGATGAATGCTCTAAACTGTAAAGTTTTGCTCTGCTGATAGGTTAACAAAGTCATTCACAAAAGTAGAATGACAAATTCCAGCAGATGGAAACTGCAGTTAAACGTTTAGTTAAAAAAAGAAAACCAAATTGGATCTTGGTAACAGTGCTTTAACAAATTATTAATTCAAGGCTTACCTTTAAGTAACAACGTTAGCATGTTTAGTTTATCGATAACTCAGCAACCCCAATTTTAGAGTCAGCAGTTCCATAATACAAAAACCATTTTCCATTGAATGGCACTAACCCTTCGATAAAGCAAACCTGATTTATCTGCCCTTCCATTTCATAAGGCTGGTCTGGCCTCAAAAAATAATTGTCGAGCCTGTCAATAAGTAATGTTGGATCGCTTAAGCTAAATAGCGCTTGTCCGGAACAATAGGCTCCTTTTGGTAAAGACTCATCGCCATCGGTATCGCTATTCATTCCATTATACAAGAGTAAAATTCCTTTTTCGGTAACTAAGGCATAAGGCCCGCTTTCTACTAATCGGCTATCGAAAAATCCTTTGCGTGGTTTTAATACAGATTTAAACGTTCCATTTTCTTCAACGGGCTCCCATTTAATAAGATCATCGGAGGTAGCCATAAATAAGTCTGTATCGCCAAAGTACATCCAGTACTTGCCATTAATTTTTTCGGCTATCACCTGATTTCCTTTTTGCTTTCCAACAATAGCTCCCGACTTGCTCCATTGATCAAGATATTTTCCTTGCAGCATGGGGCCATGCTTAATCCAGTTTAACAAATCCGTTGACGATGCAATACACATACGAGCAACCGTGCCATCATAAGCAGTATATGTCATAATATAGGTACCCATTTCGCTTTCAATAATTCGCGGATCTTCAATGCCTCCTTCCCACTCATAGACTTTCATAAAATCATTAGTAGGAAAAAGAATGGGTTCAGACATACGGGTAAAGTGAATCCCATCTCCACTCATGGCTAAACCTATGCGTGAGGTGCCATTATATTTACCTATTTTATCTTCTGCCCGATAGAAAAGATAAATGGCATTTTTACGGAATACTGCGGTAGGATTAAACACATCTTTCTCTTCCCACTTTACCTCTTGGTTAAGAATCGGGCATTTGAAGACCCCATCACTCGCAAGTAAAATAGGATTAACATCATTTAGTTTTTTGAAGTGAAGAAGAGCCCAGGTGCTGTCTTGCTTAAACTCATTTCTATGATCGGGGTTCGCGCACGCTGACAGTAAAGCAATACTGATAAACAAAAGCCAATAGTGGCTCTTCATAATGATACTTTTTCGAACTCGGGCCTTCAAATTGTTTTTCATTTAGTAATTTTAAAAAAATTGTAACGAAAGATATGACTTCAAAGGCGAAAAGTATAAAAGGGAAGAGCGGAAAGAAAACGAACCAACCTAACTTGGAAGATGAACATCGAATCCGTAAAGCATTTAAGGATAAAGATTGGGCTGAAATAAAAAGCTCCGACTCGTGGGTGATTTTTAAAATAATGAGTGAGTTTGTGGAAGGCTTTGAGAAGCTTGCTAAGATTGGTCCTTGTGTTACCATTTTTGGATCGGCCCGCACGAAGCCAAATAATCCTTACTATAAAATGGCCGAAGATATAGCTGAGCAATTGGTACATCAGGGTTATGGAGTGATTACCGGTGGCGGCCCAGGTATTATGGAAGCCGGTAATAAAGGCGCACACAAAGCGGGCGGTAAATCCGTAGGCTTAAATATTTTCTTACCACACGAGCAAAAAGGAAATATTTATATTGATCCTGACAAGCTAATAACGTTCGATTATTTTTTTGTACGCAAAGTAGTGTTTGTAAAATATTCTCAAGGATTTGTGGTAATGCCCGGTGGCTTTGGCACGCTGGATGAGTTAACAGAAGCGCTTACCTTAATTCAAACCAAAAAGATAGGTCGCTTTCCTATTGTGCTGGTGGGAAAAAAATTCTGGGCGGGTATGGTTGATTGGATCAAGAAAACACTGGTAGAAGAAAAAATGATTAATGAAGAAGACTTGGATCTATTTAGTTTAGTAGATACACCCGAAGATGCGGTAAAAGTGATTGACGACTTTTATGCACGGTATTTATTATCGCCAAACTTTTAATAATTATGCCGGGTACGCAAAAGCTCTTAAGTTATCTCGCGCCACTTTCTATAGGTTTACTTTTAGTCTATGTTTTGTTCGATCAAACGAGCCGCAGCAAGCAGGATTTAAAAGAACAAACTTTAGAGCCTATTCCCACACAAGAATCAGTACAACCATTTTTGGCTATTTCTTACGACTTGCCAAAACAGATTTCCTTTGCTGGTGAGTCTGTGCCGTTGCAAATTCCTGATGTGATGGAGCGGCTTGATCGCGAGTTGCAGGTTAATATTTACTTACAGAGTAGTACACTTTTTTTATTGAAGCGAGCCAATCGTTGGTTGCCACGCATAACTGAAATTCTCAAGGCAAATAATATTCCTGAAGATTTTAAATATTTGCCACTGATTGAAAGTGGCTTGTTAAATGATGTATCTCCAAAGAACGCGGTTGGCTATTGGCAAATTCGCGAACCGGCAGGTAAAGAATTAGGTTTAGAAATTACCAAAGAAGTTGACGAGCGTTATGATCCGATTCGATCAACCGAAGCTGCCTGTAAATATTTAAAAACGGCATATTCAAAATTTGGAAACTGGACTTTGGTAGCCGCATCTTACAATCGCGGGGTAGCTGGAGTTAAAAGTGATTTAGAAGATCAGGAAGTAGATAATTATTACGATGCCCTGCTAAACGTAGAAACCAGTCGCTATGTATTTCGGATTTTGGCTATCAAAGAAATTTTTGAAAGCCCTGCCAAATACGGATTTAAAATAAACGAAGATCACTTCTATCAGCCAGAGCCACTTAAAGTTGTTGAGATAACCGAAACCATTCCTGATCTGGTAAAATTTTCAAAGGAACACGGAGCCAATTATAAAATCTTGAAACGACACAACCCGTGGCTACGCCAAAACAAGTTAACCGTTAAAAAGGGTAAGACTTATCACATCGCGTTGCCGGCATAAACCATCAAGTTGGTTAAATTCATGAGTAACGGTGTTATTCAAAAAGATAAAATTAATGTCAGGCTCAATCTTACATTTGTTACATGCTTTTAAAGATGCCTTTAAGTAATATTAGGTTTGTCTTCTACTTAGCAAAAAACCTAGTCCCTATTCTTTACCTTGAAAACAAATTAAACTAAATAATCATGGAGCATACCTATTATAATCCGGCCGATCTTAAAAAATTTGGAGACATCAGTGAATGGGAGAGTAATCTCGGAGCTAAATTTTTTGACTACTATGGCGATGTGTTTAAAGAAGGCGACTTAACAGCACGTGAAAAATCTTTGATTGCATTGGCCGTTGCACACACCGTTCAGTGTCCTTATTGCATTGATGCGTACACGCAGGATTCATTGGAGAAAGGCGCAACCGAAAAAGGAATGATGGAGGCCATTCATGTTGCTGCTGCCATTAGAGGGGGCGCTACTTTAGTTCATGGGGTAATGATGATGAATAAGGCAAAGAAACTTTCTATGTAGAAATTTGTTAGCAAAGAATGATCAAATCATTACATGCGCGCCAGCATCAATTGGCAAATCAACAGCGTCAGATTGAAATTCTTGAGAATGGAATGTTTGCTGATGGAACGTTACCAACCTTCAAGCAGAAGATTGATCCGCTTGGTGTATTTCCGTTGCGGCCCTCTAAACTTGAAATCTTTCAGGTTAACATTGGCTACATGTGTAATCAGGTTTGCAAGCATTGCCATGTGGATGCAGGTCCTGATCGTAAAGAAATCATGACACGCGAAACCATGAAGCAGTGTCTTGATGTGTTAGAGAAATCAAGAATAAAAACGGTAGACATAACCGGTGGCGCACCTGAAATGAATCCGGACTTTCGATGGTTTGTGAGCGAAGCGCACCAATTGGGAGTTCAAGAGATAATTGTTCGTTCTAATCTCACCATCATAACCGCCAATCCGAAATATCACGACTTGCCTGAATTTTTTCGCGATAATAAGGTGCGTATCTGCTCTTCACTTCCATTTTATAATGCAGGCAAAACAGACAGACAGCGTGGTGAGGGCGTATTTAAAGATTCCATTGTTGGTTTGCAGATGTTGAACAAAGTAGGCTATGGAAAACCGGGCTCTGATTTAATTTTAGATTTGGTGTACAATCCCGCTGGAGCATTTTTGCCGGGCGATCAAAAACAATTAGAACGCGACTTTAAGAAAGAGCTCAAAGAACATTTTGGAATAGAATTCAATAGCTTGCTTACAATTACAAACATTCCTATCAGCCGGTTTCTTGATTTCCTTATTGAATCCGGAAATTATGAAGAGTACATGGAAAAATTAGTCAATGCATTTAATCCTGCTGCAGTGGCCGGAGTAATGTGCCGCAATACAATTTCTATTGATTGGCAGGGTTTTATGTATGACTGTGATTTTAATCAGATGCTTGGATTGAAGGTGGAGGAGAAAGCAGGTCAACATATTAGCACGTTTGATATAAATGTGTTGGCAGATCGTGAAATCATGATAAGCCAGCATTGCTTTGCGTGCACAGCTGGCGCAGGGTCAAGTTGCCAAGGAACAACCGCATAGAAAAACCAATCGGATAATATACTATTCCAATTTTTTGAATTTATCTTGCAGACATGCGTCCATATATTCTTGCCGAGAACAATTGGAAGACGATTAAAGAATCTTCATTCGATGTAGCCGTTTTACCTTGGGGTGCTTGCGAAGCACATAACTATCACTTGCCCTATGGCACTGATATTATTGAGGCTGAAGAAATTGGTGCCGAGGCCGCACGACTCGCTTGGGAACAGCATGCAAAAATAATTGTACTGCCAGCCATTCCATTTGGTGTAAACACCGGCCAGTATGATGTGCTGTTAGATATTAACATGAATCCATCCACACAGTTTGCTGTTTTACGCGATGTAATTGAAGTGCTGGATCGTCAGGGAATTCATAAATTAATTATTTTGAATAGCCATGGCGGCAATGATTTTAAAACCATGATTCGAGAGTTGGGATTAAAATTTCCAAATATGTTTTTATGCTCATGCGATTGGTTTAAAGCAATGGATCAGAAAGAGTTTTTTACTAACAAAGATGACCATGCCGGTGAGATGGAAACCAGTTTGATTTTATATCTACGCCCAAATGTGGTAAGACCACTAACAGAAGCAGGCGATGGAAAAGCAAAAAAGTTTCAATTTAATGCCATACAAGAAGGCTGGGCGTGGGCCGAAAGAAAATGGACACAAGTAACGGCTGATACGGGTGTGGGCGATCCACGACAAGCAACTGCCGAGAAAGGCGAAAGATTTTTTAAAGCAGTAACAACAAAAGTTGCTCATTTTTTTATTCAGGTAGCAACAACATCGAAAGACAATTTTTATAAGTAACTAGCCGAGAATAGACCAAGGCACGAATAATTAACAACCTTGTGCCGTTGCGCCAAAACAAACACCTAATTTCAACTATGATACACGAGATAAAAGAAGCCACTGAATACTTAAAGAAGCACGGTGTAACTGCACCCGAGGTGGGTGTGATTTTGGGCACAGGCTTAGGCAATAAATTTGTTGAGAAAATCAAAAACCCGATTATCATTAACTATAATTTTATTCCATTCTTTCCGGTTTCTACCGTTGAGTTTCATAAAGGCAAACTTATTTATGGAGATGTAAAAGGAAAAAAAGTATTGGCCATGCAAGGCCGCTTTCATTATTACGAAGGCTATTCAATGCAACAAATTACGTTGCCAGTGCGCGTGATGAAACTGTTAGGAGTAAAGCAGTTACTTATTTCCAATGCAGCGGGTAATATGAATTTGAAATGGAAGAAAGGAGATATGATGTTAATTGATGATCATATTAATTTACAACCTGATAATCCGTTGCGTGGCGAAAATTTTGAAGTGCTGGGGCCGCGCTTTCCGGATATGAGTCAGCCGTACTCAAAAAAATTAAATGATCGGTTAATTAAAATAGCCAAAGACAAAAAAATAAGACTTCATAAAGGAGTGTATGCAGCCGTAATGGGCCCTAACCTGGAAACCCGTGCCGAGTATCGCTTTCTTCACCAGATTGGTGCCGATGCTGTGGGTATGAGTACGGTGCCAGAAGTTTTAGTGGCAAACCATATGGGACTTCCTTGTTGTGCAATTTCTGTGCTTACTGATGATTGTGATCCGGATAATTTGAAACCAGCTGTGATTAGTGAAATAGTTGCCGTTGCCGGAAAGGCCGAAGCTAAGTTGACTGAACTTTACGTTGAGTTGATTTCAAAACTTTAAATGTTCTTAGTGTAGAATTTTTTCTCAGTGACTTCGTGGTCTTAAAATTCTATTATTCTTGTTGGAAGAAGAGCAAGAATGCATGCAATAAGATTTCAATTTGAATGATGATGCAACCTTTCAAAGGTTATGCGCGTCTTAGTTCCAAATCCATGCATTATGAAAACTTTTGCCCTTGCCGGAATCCTACTTTATTCATTAACAGTGTCGGCACAATCATCAAAGGACGGTGATTTTCATTTGGATAAAGAATATAAAATGAGTTCTACGGGCACCATTTTTCTTAACTCGTCAGATGCAAAAGTCTTTATTACTGGTTCTAGCCGATCCACAGCCCATGTAAAAATCGATCGTGTGGTAACAACTAAAGGAATTGTATTTGGCGATCGTGAATTTAGCGTGGATGTTACTGAGCAAAATGGAAGCCTTTCCATTAAGGAACATTCGCGCAGCGTTTCAGTGGGCGTGGTAGGATTTTATAACGAAAAATATACAATAACACTCGAGTTACCGGAAGGCTCCAGTTTAAAAGTAAATGGTGATGATGGCGATTATTTTATTAAGTCTATCAATGGAGCCATTGATCTGAATCTTGATGATGCCGATGTAGAGTTAACGGCATGCTTGGGAAATAGCTTTAAAGTTAAACTCGATGATGGTGACCTTCGCATGGATACGGGCAAAGGCACCTTAGATATTGATGCAGATGATGGTGATGTGGAAATCAAGAATGCAAGTTTCGAAAGAATTATGGCACGTATGGATGATGGCGATTTTGTTGTAGAAACTGCTTTTGCCGAACAAGGTGAATATAACATCGATGTTCAAGATGGACTTGTTTCAATAAAAGTATTAGGAGGTGGCGGTCGCTTCGATATTCATCATGACGATGCGCGGGTAATTGCCGAAGGCAATTTCAACACAATTGAAAAATCAGATAACCACACCCGACTCACACTCGCCAATGGAAACGCAAAAGTGAATATCCATGCAGATGATGCGCGAGTTCGGCTTAGTAACTAGAATTTAAACCACTACTTTTTTGATATTGACAGGTGTTGATTTAAAGGTGCCACTATTTTTTGCACCTTTGGTCACCAAACTTGTCTATGAGGCTTCTTAATGTGCTTTTCTATTATGGGATACTTATCCCCATTTCCTATTTACCCTATCCGGTATTGTATGTTCTTTCTGACGGATTGTATATTCTGCTATTTCGAATAATTGGCTATAGGAAGGCAGTTGTGATTAAAAACATTCGTAATTCCTTTCCCGAAAAATCAGAGAAAGAACAATTGCAAATAGTAGACGCTTTTTATAAACACCTCTGCGATTTAATTGTTGAGAGCATCAAAGTATTTACTATTTCGGAAAATCAAATTCATCAACGGATGAAAATTCTGAATCCGGAGTATATCAATAAATATTTTGAACAAAATCAAAGTGTGATTCTTGCTGGCGGCCACTATAACAACTGGGAGCTTTTTGCAGTAGCCATTGATGCTGCGATAAAACATGACGCAGTGGCTATCTATAAACCACTTAGTAATCTTTTCTTTGATGAAAAGATGCGTTACTCACGCGGGAAGTTTGGATTGAAAATGATTTCAACCAAAGCAGTCAGACAGGAATTTGAAAAAACTGATGGCTTGCGCGTAATTATTTTTGGAATAGATCAATTTCCGGGAAATCATCGTGATTCTTATCGCACCAAATTTTTGAACCAGGATACCGCCATGGCTTTTGGTGTGGAAAAGTATGCGAAGGAATTTAATTATCCGGTTCTATCGGGCCGCATCAATAAAGTAAAGCGCGGTCATTACGAATTTGAGTTTACCGATGCGATTGAAACACCTCAAGCAACAAGCTATGGCGAAATCACCAATCGAATTAATTTGTTGCTTGAGAATGATATTATACTAAAACCACAATATTGGCTGTGGAGCCACAAGCGCTGGAAACTTCCAAGACCAGTTGAGTCTGTTCAGGTCTGATTGAATTACACATCACAAATTCCCACCCCTTGCTTTAACGAAGCTAATTTATCGGGGCGCTTAGGTATAAACTCTTGCGCAACAAATCCTTTAAAGCCCGTATCTACAATGGCTTGCATTATAGCAGGATAGTAAAGTTCTTGGGTCTCATCAATTTCGTTGCGACCCGGTACGCCACCGGTGTGATAATGCCCGATATATTTTTGATGTTTGCGAATAGTAGCGATTACATCACCTTCCATAATCTGCATGTGATAGATATCGTATAGCAATTTGAAATTGGGTGAACCCAGTTTTTCACAAAGTTGCACACCCCATTCGGTGTGGTCGCACTGATAATCCTTATGATCAACTTTGCTATTTAACAATTCCATTTGCATGGTGATGTTATACTTCTGAGCAATTTTTAAAACAGGCTCTAATCCTTTTGCACAATTCTCCAATCCCTTTTCGGAGCTAAGCCCATTGGCATTACCGCTAAAACAGATTACACTTTTTAAGCCGGCATCGGCTGCTTTTGGAATGTTAGTTGTATAATCTTTCAGAAATTTTTCGTGTAGGGATGGATCATTGAATCCTTTATTTAATCCAAGATCAGATCCGTAAGCCATGGCACAAGTAAGCCCCTGCTTTATAACAACGTCCCATTTATCGGGGCCAAGTAATTCAATGGATTTTAACCCAATTTCTTTTGCTGCTTTTGCAAGATCTTCTAACGGAATTGAACCATAGCACCATTGACACACGGAGTGATTGATGTTGTTTTTAAGATTGGCAGGTAATGAGGTCATTGCTTTTGCCATTTCGGGTAAGGCCACTACACCGGCAGCTGCGGCTGCAATTGATTTTAAGGCTTGTTTACGGTTCATAGATAATGAGTTTTGTCACGCTAAGTCGCGCAAGGCTATCTTAAAAGTACAAAAATATTTTTGGGATATTCATTTTAAAATTATCGTGCTCTCCGTGCGAGTTAAAAATACTTATTTCTCATTTCGATACACCAAGCCATCCTTCATCACAAACTTTACTTTTCTTAGATCGGAAATATTTTTAGAAGGATCGCCTGTTACTATAATCAAATCGGCCTTTAGTCCCTCCTTTACAAATCCAACTTGATTGTCGAGATGGAATGCCTTGGCGTTTACACTGGTTGCGGCCTTTAACACATCTAAAATTTTCATGCCATACTCAACCATCAATTCCATTTCTAAAACATTTTCGCCATGCGCATAAACACCTACATCGCCACCCATGCCTATAGTAACACCCGATTCCATTGCGGCCTTAAAACTTTTCTTCTTATTGGTAATAGTAGCAGGCTCTGGCATACTTCCTTTTTTCCACCCTCGATATTGGGTGATCATTTCAACAGCCGATACAGTTGGGATGTAGGTAACATTATGTTCTTTCATCAACTTTCCAATTTCTAAATCTAAGAAATCGCCATGTTCAATGGTTTCGGCACCGGCAAGCACAGCACGCCTGATTGCTTCTTTCGATTTTGCATGGCAAACCATTACGCGACCACTGCTTTTTGCTACTTCGTTTATTAGTTTCAATTCATCTAATGTAAAAGTAGGTTGATCATCACCATTGATGCCCCAACGATAGTCTGCATACACTTTTATAAGATCAGCGCCCTTGCCAATTTGATCGCGCACCACACGCACTAAGTCATTACCATCGGCAGGTTCTGCGCCAAGCATAATTTCCTGATCATAATCATATCCTTTTGGCCCATACGATCCGGTTGCTACAATAGCTCTGCCGGCAACCATCAACCTCGGCCCAGGAATGATACCTTCATTGATAGCACGTTTCAAAGCAACATCCGAATAACCTGCGCCTTCAGTACCTAAGTCGCGCGCAGAAGTGAAGCCAGCCATTAAAGTATTTTTTGCATGCACGGTGGCGCGCACAGTTCTATACGAATCGGTTTCTTTTAAAACCTGTGTGTCCCAATCGGTAATGTTATAAGGATACAGAAATAAATGCGAGTGACCTTCTATGAGGCCCGGTGTAAGTGTAGAGTTAGGAAAATTAATTTTAGTAGCTCCGTTTGGCTCTTTCACTTTATCTTTTGGCCCCGAGGCAATTATCTTATCATTCTCAACAACAACAGCCCAGCCTTCATGCATGGCTTCGCCATCAAAAATGCGATCCGCAGTGAGGTAATAACTAGCCTTATTCTGTCCAAAAGAAAGTGATGCAATGGTACTAAAAAACAGTGTCCACAAAATGCGATTTTTCATCCAAATATTTTGTTAAGTAGTTCTTGTTTTGAAAGTTTATGAAACTGTGCAATCTCGGTGAGAATAGCTGACAGCGTTCCAATTTTTATAGGATTGTGATTGGGAATTGTAATATGATGATCGCCTGTTGGAAGTGAACACGATAAACGAACATGACTTCCTTTCTGCCGAGTTACTGAGTAGCCAACTTTTTGAAGTGATTTAATTAATTCATCCCCAGAGACGCTCTGAGGTAATTTCATAAAGAGATCAATTCATCTTTTACATAATGAAGCCTGATAATGGGAGGTGTATTATTGTCTTCATAATGGCAACGCACCGACTCGCGAATATTCTCTTTTAGTTGATCCATTGTTTCGGCTTCAGTGAAAATAGGCTGACTTAAAGCCTTTGCTAAGTAACCACCCTCGACTGCATCTTCAACAAGAAAAATTATTTCATTCATAATTCGAATTTACCGGATCACAACAAATAAAAAAACCTTTCAATTAGAAAGGTTTTGAAATCGGAGTTTACTTAGTTCAAAGGGCTTTCAAAGCCGCCTCGTAGTTTGGTTCTTCACCAATTTGAGGAACAAGTTCTGTATATTTTACAGTGCCATGCGTATCGATTACAACAACAGCGCGAGCAAATAAGCCAGCAAATCCACTGTCAACTAATTCAACGCCATACGCTTTTCCAAACCCACGACCTTTAAAGTCGGATAAGGTAACAGCCTTGTCAATTCCTTCAGCGCCACAAAAGCTTTTTTGTCTGAAAGGTAAATCTTTAGAAATGCATAAAATGACAGTGTTATCCAAAGCAGCAACACGCTTATTGAATTCACGAACGGAGGTGGCGCACACACCCGTATCCACACTTGGAAAAATGTTTAATACAACATTCTTTCCGGCATACTCACTAAAGCTTACATCGCTTAGATCATTGGCTGTAAGTTTAAAGTCAGGTGCAGCCGATCCTACTGTGGGAAGATTGCCAACGGTGTTTGCGTCATTAGGTCCTAATTTGGTAAGTGCCATAATTTTTATTTAGATAAAAGATAGTTACACGATAAAAACAGGAAAGGTGCTAGTAAAGTTTAGCGAATGCGATCGGAATCGCGTACTAATTTTTCGTCTTTGCGAATAAATCGAATCGCTAACCAATTGCAGGCAACACCAATGAAGGGAATCCAGATACTTAATCCAAATTTACCATAACCGTATTGGCCCGTAACCTGATTATAGAAATAAACAGCAGTACCTAAAACTCCGGCTAATATTAATGAGTTTAGTGTTCCCAGCTTTACTTGCGCCATGCGGTTATCGAAGCGCATAATTTCCATGATGGCAATAGTGGCAGCGGCCGCCATTAAAATCGCCATAATGCTAAAAGGAAAATATTGGGTTGTGCGCACTCCGTTTTCAATAGTTGAAAAATGAAGCGGGTATAATTGCATCTCTGAAGTGCCATTGGTTATTTTCCAAATGGGTAAAAAGAAGCTTACCAACATACTTACTACTACTAAAACCAGAAACAATGTTTGTATTCTTTGCCACATAAAAGGGTTGCGTTAACTTGCCTGCACAAAACTACTAAAATGGCGTTAGGCGGCAACTAAACTTGTGGCTTGCAGCCTGAAGCCTGTGGTTAAAATTAACTATGACTACTCCATACATAATTGATATTATCCGAACCCCTGTGGGTAAATTCGGGGGCACACTTGCATCGGTGCGGCCGGATGATCTTGCTGCAATCGTTATTAAAAAATTATTGGAACGGAATTCTTCAATTGACCCAAAGGTTATTGAAGATGTAATTTTTGGCGCTGCCAATCAGGCGGGTGAAGATAATCGTAATGTTGCGCGTATGGCTTTGCTTCTTGCTGGGCTTCCGGTTGAAATTGGCGGTGTAACGGTCAATAGATTATGTGCCTCAGGCTTACAGGCAATTATGGATGCTTCGCGCGCCATATTAAATGGTGATGGTAATTGCTACATAGCAGGGGGTGTTGAGAGCATGAGCCGCGCACCGTTTGTGATGCCAAAAAGTGAAGAGCCCTTTTCGCGCAAAGCCGAAGTGTATGATACTACAATAGGTTGGCGTTTCATTAATTCAAACCTCTCAAAATTGTATCATCCTTATTCTATGGGCGAAACGGCAGAGAATGTTGCTTACAAATGGAAGATCACACGTGAAGAACAAGATCAGTTTGGATTTGCTTCGCAGCAAAAATATTTTGCGGCTCACAAGGCAAATAAATTTAAAGATGAATTGATTTCTGTTTCAGTGAAGAAAGGAAAAGAAGCAATTGATTTTAATACAGATGAATATCCACGCGAAACTTCGCTCGAAAAATTGACGGCACTTAAACCAGCCTTTAAAGAAAACGGAACCGTAACGGCTGGAAATTCATCAGGCATTAATGATGGCGCTGCGGCAAGTTTGTTAGTGAATGAAGAGCTGGCCAACAAATTAAATTTGAAGCCATTGGCACGCGTGGTTTCTATGGCCGTTGCCGGAGTTGATCCTGCTTATATGGGTGTCGGCCCGGTGCCCGCTGTTAAAAAAGCGTTGCAACGTGCTGGTTTAAAAATTTCCGATCTTGGTTTGATTGAATTAAACGAAGCTTTTGCAGCACAGTCATTAGCCTGTATTAAAGATCTTGATCTTAATCCTGAAATTGTAAATGTAAACGGTGGCGCTATTGCCATTGGTCATCCATTGGGGTGCAGTGGCGTGCGCATCAGCGCAACCTTACTTCATGAAATGAAAAGACGAAATGTAAAGTATGGATTGGCAACGATGTGTATCGGAGTTGGCCAAGGCGCAGCGATTGTATATGAGAATCCTAATTATCAATTGTCAGTTGTCAGTTGACAATTATTATGAGATATTTTTTCGAGATAACATACAACGGCACCAGCTACCATGGTTGGCAAAATCAACCCAATGCTATTAGTGTGCAGCAAGTGGTGGAGGATTGTATGACGAAAGTTTTTCGAAAGAAGATTTCAATAACCGGAAGCGGCCGCACCGATACCGGAGTTCATTGTGTACAACAATTTTTTCATGCCGATGTTGAAATGGCTTTTGATGAACAGCAGTGGATTGCAAAATTGAATTCCATCTTACCCCGGTTTATAGGTATTCGTTCAATTAGTTCGGTCAAGCCGGAAGCAAGTGCCCGCTACGATGCCTTGGACAGAACCTATGAGTATAAAATCACTCGGGTTAAAGACCCGATTATGGTGGGGCACACCTATTATTTCTTTCGCGAATTAGATATCCCAACCATGGAGCGGGCAACTGCGTTATTGATTGGGGAACATGACTTTCAGTGTTTTAGCAAGGTGCATACAGATGTAAACAACTTTATTTGCAATATTAAACAGGCAAGGTGGAATCAAAAGGGCGACTTGCTGGTTTTAACAATCACGGCCAACCGTTTTTTAAGAGGCATGGTTCGGTCAATAGTAGGAACTCTTTTAGATGTAGGCTCAAAGAAAATTACAATCAAACAATTTCAGGACATATTAAAGAGTAAAGACCGCAAGCAGGCTGGTGTTAATGTGCCACCCGAAGCGTTGTATCTTGTGCATGTAAAATATCCAAAGTCAATTTTTATTTAAAAACAATCTCCCTCTCCTTTGGAGAAGGTTGGTATGAGGTATGGAAAAAGAAAAAGTAAGTAGCGGAAATATTATTGATTGGAAAGTTCTTGGTCGCATAATGAAATTTATAAAGCCTTACAAAGGACGTTTTTATTTTCTTGTAGTGCTCACGGTGTTTTTAGGATTTCTTTCTCCGCTCCGGCCCCTGCTTATTCAATACACACTCGATAAGCATGTTGCTTTTGGCAACTATTGGGACATGGTGTATGTAATGATTTTTATTCTTGTGTTGTTAGTTGTGCAGGCAGTTTTTCAATATGTACACACCTATATTTCGGGGCGCATCGGTCAGTATGTGATTCGTGACATTCGTATTCAACTTTACGAACACATTGTAAATCTTCGATTAAAGTTTTTTGATAAAACACCCATTGGCAGATTGGTGACCAGAACCGTTTCAGATGTTGAAACGCTAGCGGATGTATTCAGCGAAGGGCTTGCTGCCATGGCGGCTGATTTATTGCAAATTATTTTCATTTTGGCGTTCATGTTTTATATCGATTGGCGGTTGGCACTCGTCAGCCTGTCAACCATTCCTCTCATGATACTTTCCACCTATGTATTTAAGGAGAAAATTAAAGTAGCGTTCAATGATGTGCGCAACGCAGTTTCAAATCTTAATGCATTTGTACAAGAGCACCTTACGGGAATGAATATTGTGCAGATGTTTGGTAGCGAGAAACGGGAATACGAAAAATTTCAGGAGATAAATAAAGAACATCGCGATGCAAACCTTCGCTCCGTACTTTACTACTCAGTGTATTATCCAGTAGCGGAGATTATTGCGGCTATGGGTGTTGGGTTGTTAGTTTGGTATGGATCAAAGAAAGCGATCAATCCAGAACAAACAGGCATAAGCATCGGCACACTAACGGCCTTCATTATGTATATACAAATGTTCTTTCGTCCTATTCGCATGATTGCCGATCGGTATAATACGTTGCAGATGGGCATTGTAAGTTCTTCGCGCATCATCAATCTGTTGGATGATCAAACGGATGTAATGCCTAATGGAGACTATAGACCAGCTGAGGTGAAGGGCGAGGTTACATTCAATCATGTTTGGTTTGCCTATAACGATGCCGAGTATGTTTTAAAAGATGTGAATCTGGAAATAAAAGCCGGAGAAACTATCGCATTAGTAGGCGCAACGGGCGCGGGTAAATCTTCCATCATCAATCTGTTAAACCGGTTTTATGAAATCAATCGCGGTGAGATCAAAGTCGATGGCATTGATCTTAAAGAATATGACTTAGAAGTTTTACGAAAGAAAATTGGCGTTGTATTACAAGA
>Ga0209480_10000413_pt1 | contig 36136 bp, 31 predicted proteins | sample JI61114C2DNA_FD_187501 | JGI IMG/M metagenome (GOLD analysis project Ga0209480, IMG submission 187501) | Wastewater effluent complex algal communities from Wisconsin, to seasonally profile nutrient transformation and Carbon sequestration -... | ecosystem: Engineered > WWTP > Effluent > Algae... | reverse complement strand
GCCGAGGACCGCACCGACGGGCTCTTTCGCGCCTGGCGTCGGCGGCCCGGTGGACGGCTCAGCTTCGACCCCACGGGCCTGGTCAAGGGCTGGGCGGTGGCCGCGGCCGCCGAGCACCTGCGGATCGCCCCCGAGATCGCCTACAGCATCGGGGCCGGGGGAGACGTGGTCGTCGGGACGGGCACCGGGGTCGACGAGGCCCCGCCGTGGCGCATCGGCATCGAGGACCCCCGGCAGCGTGGCGGGCTCGCGCGCGTGGTCACGGTGACCCGGGGTGCGGTCGCCACGTCGGGTGCCGCCATCCGTGGCGGGCACGTCGTCGACCCGCGGACCGGTGAGGGCATCGTGCGCGCCGGGTCGGCCACCGTGGTCGGCCCCGACCTGATGTGGGCCGACGTGTGGGCGACCGCCGCCTGGGTCGAGCCGGAGCGCGCCCGCGCCCTCATCGAGGAGCGCGACCCCGCCTACGACCTCATCGTGATCTGAGCGCCGCGCCGAGGGACTCGGTGTCGGTGACCGGGCGATCACAGACGAAGCCCCGGCACACGTAGGCGGCCGGTCCGTCGTCGACGAGGGGCCGGTCGGCGAGGAGCGCGCGGCCGGGGGCGTCCGGCATCCCGTGCATGACGACGAGGCCGGGGGAGGTGCTGGCGCGCGCCGTCCGCAGCAGCGCCTGCGCCGCGGGGCCCTCGCCGACGACCGCGACCTGGAGCGGACCGGCAGCGCTCGCCTCGGCGACCGCCAGCGCCCACCCGGCGAAGCGCGGGTCCTGCGCGGCGACCGGGCCGCAGGCGTCGAGCGCGGCCCGCGACGCCTGCAGGTGCGCGGCGGACCCGGTGAGCGCGCCATGGGTGAGCAGCGCGCCGGCCAGGGCTGACGCCCCGCTCGGTTCGGCGTTGTCGGAGCGGTTCGCCGGCCGGGAGAACAGGGCGGGCGCGTCGTGGGCGGTGTCGTGCACGGTGCCGTCCGCGTCGACGAAGCGATCAAGGGCACGGTCGAGCAGGGATGCCGCCGCCTCGCCCCAGCGTGGCTCTCCCGTCGCCTGGTGGAGGGCGAGCAGGCCCTCGGCGAGGTTGGCGTGGTCGTCCAGGACTGCCGGGGCCGGGCCGGTACGGCCGGCGCGCGAGGTGCGCCGCAGCATCCGGTCGCCGTCGTCCGCACTGTCGGATGCCGGGACGTCGTGGGTGTCGAGGACGTGGGCGGCGGCAACCTCGGCCGCCGTGACGAGGTCCGCACGGTCGAGCAGGACACCAGCATCGGCCAGGGCCGCGATGGCCAGGCCGTTCCAGGCCGTCACCACCTTGTCGTCCCGGCTCGGCTGCGGGCGGGTGGCGCGCGCGGCCAGCAGCCGGGCCCGCACCCGTGCCCACCACGGGAGGTCGTCGGGGTCCTCGCGCAGCTGCAAGGTGGAGGCGCCGGCCTCGAAGGTCCCGCTCGCGGTGACGCCGAGGAGGCGGGCCGCGCGCTCTGCGTCGTCGGGTCCGAGCACCTCGACGAGCTGCGCCGGGGTCCACGCGTAGGTCAGACCTTCGTGCGAGTGGCCGTCGACGACGGTGTCGGCGTCGAGGGCCGAGGCGAACGCGCCCTGATCGGTGCGCAGGTCCCGCAGCAGGAAGTCCGCGGTCTCGTGGGCCACCCGCAGGGCGAGGTCGTCGCCGGTCGCGCGCCACAGGTGGGCGTAGACGCGCAGCAGCAGGGCGTTGTCGTAGAGCATCTTCTCGAAGTGCGGCACCACCCAGTCGGCATCGACGGAGTACCGCGCGAAGCCGCCCCCGAGCTGGTCGTAGAGGCCTCCGCGGGCCATGGCGTGCGCCGTGCCGGTGACCATCGCGAGGGCGTCGGCCGACCCCGTGCGGGCGTGGTGGCGCAGGAGGAACTCCAGCACCATCGACGGTGGGAACTTCGGCGCGCCGCCGAACCCACCTCGGGCCTCGTCGTAGGTCGAGCGCAGCCGCCGCACGGCCGTGTCGCAGACGTCGGGGTCGATGACCGTCGGGGCCGGCGGGCCGGTGAGCTCACGCAGTCGCTCGGCCACGGTCGCCCCGGAGTTCAGCACGCGCTCGCGGTCGGTCTCCCACGCATGGGCGGCGCCGTCCAGGAGCTGGAGGAACTGGGCCCTCGGCAGGTAGGTGCCCGCGAAGAAGGGGTCACCCGACGGGGTGAGCAGGCAGGTCATCGGCCAGCCGCCGTGCCCGGTGAGGGCGGTCGTGGCCGACATGTACACGGCGTCGACGTCGGGGCGCTCCTCGCGGTCGACCTTCACGGCGACGAAGCGCCCGTTGACGGCAGCGGCGACCTGCTCGTCCTCGAACGACTCGTGGGCCATGACGTGGCACCAGTGGCAGGCTGAGTAGCCCACCGAGAGCAGGATCGGCACGTCGCGACGCTCGGCCTCGGCGAAGGCGTCGTCGCCCCACTCCCACCAGTCGACGGGGTTGTCGGCGTGCTGGAGGAGGTAGGGGCTGAGTGAGTGTGCGAGCCGGTTCGCCATCTCCCCCACCGTATGCCGCGAGGTGGCCCCGCGGGGTCGAGGTGCTACCGCCCGCAGATCCGTGCACCTGCGATTCGACCCGGCGTCGACTCGACCAGCCTCGGCTGCCGCCCCAGTGGAGCGGCGGCTACTCGTCGAGTGCCTTGGTGAGGGCCACGTGCAGGCTCACGTCGGCAGCGTCGCCGGTCTCGCTGACCCAGCTGACCTCGACCCCGGCCCTCAGCAGCGTCCACGCGAAGGCGTCGTCGAGGTCGATTCCGGCGGCCTCGGCAGCCACCGACACCCGGTGCCGCACCGACCAGCGGAAGGCAGCCCCCGTCCCGAGCTCGTCAACGCGGTTGTGCAGCAGCGGGAACAGGTCGAACGCAGGGTGACCCGCGACCGGCTTCGGGTCGATCGCCGTCCAGCCCTGCGACCCCATGAGCACGTTCTCGAAGTGCAGGTCGGTGTGCAGCAGCACCTCGGGCACCTCACCGGAGAGCAGTTCACGAGCAAGCCCGACCGTGCGCGTGACGACCCGACGGGGCACGGCGGCCCGCCCCGGCATCCGCTCCAGGTGTGGTGCGAGGTACTCCGGGAGCCGGGGGAACTGTGGCGGCGCGGGCACCTGGAGCTGGCGGAGCAACCCGCCGACCACCTCGCACGCCTCGTCGACCCACACCTCGCTCAGGTCGCGGTCGGCGTCGAGACGCTCGAGCAGCAGCACCCCGTCCGACGGCAGCGCGGCGACGAGCCGTACCGCCCCCGACCCCGCCCACGTCCGCAACGCCAGGGCCTCGTGAGTGCCCTCGGGATGCGGCCAGGTCACCTTGAGCGCGAGCGCCTCGCCGTCGCGGCGCACCGGGACGACCACCGCGGTCCATCCGGTGCGCGGCTCACCGTCGACGACCAGACCCCACCGCTGCAGCGCCTCGTCGATGAGGCGGGGGACGGTCGCCAGCCACGCTGCACCCGTCGGCCCTGCGTCGGCGGGGTAGCCCTCGACACGAGCGACCCAAGCGGCTGGCAGCACCACCCGGCTCACGAGGTGCTCACGAGCGGGTCACGTGAGGCCGGGGAAGGGTGCCAGGGCGACACCCCAGCGGTTCGCCTGCACCTCGACGGCGCCGAGCCACCTGGTCGCAGCAGCAAGTCCCGCACCGGCCGCATCTCCCGGCGCCGCGCCACCGGCCAAGTCCCCAGCGGTACCCGCATCGACTCCCGACACCGCAGCCGCTCCCGGCGTTGCACCGGTTGCCGCCAGCGCCGCGAGGTGCTCGCCGTACCCCGAGCGCAACGCGAGCATCGCCTCGCGAGCCAGCCGAGCGGCATCGGCCGTCGTCGTCACGGGGAAGGGGAGCGGCTGACCGAGCGTGCTTCCGAGGCTCGCCCCGCCGGCCACCTGGTCAGCGCGCAGCGAGCGAAGCACCCGCAGGGTGGTGTCTGCCCGGCTCCTGACCCGCCCGGACGTCCGGGCACTGACCACCTCGAACAGGTAGATCGCCGCGCTCGTGCTCGCGGCCATCGCCTCGACCGCGTCACCCGCGACAGCAGCCCCGGCGACCGTCGGGGCCGTGCCGGACAGCAGGGTCCCCGCCGCGAAGCGCTGCGCGTGCAGCGAGGCCAGCGTGGCGAGGAGGTCGGGCTCGGCGCCGGCGAACTCGGCGGCACGCACCGCCGACTCACCTTCGGCGGACGCGAGGCTCTCGACCGTGGATGCCGTCGGGCTGGCTGACGGCGCAGGGGTGCCGGTCGCGCTCGTGGCCGGGTCGGGGGAGCCACGCGGTGACTCGGAGGATGCGCTCGGGGACGCAGCGGGCCCGTCGACGAGCGACAGCGGGACCTGCCCCCGCAGCAGCGTCGTGCGCAACACCGTGTGCTGGCGCCGGTGGATGGTCGCGAGGCTGGCGGCCAGCGCCCCCGGGACGGTGCCCGCGAGGACGGCCAGGGCGAGGGTCCCGCCCGTGAGGGCGACGAGCTCGCTCTCGAGGGGGATCGGTGTGCGCGTCGGGACGAGTGGTAAGCGTGGGGCGTCGTCCTCGAGCCGGATGCCGCACGCCGCGCTCGGGAGGGCGAGCGCGCCCACAGAGGCCGCGAGAAGAGCCCTTCTGGAGACCCCCGGACGTGCCGCCTCACCCATGCGCGCATCATCGCACGGGCCGGAGCAGCACCTGATCTGGCCTACAGTGGTGGGCGGCGGCGACCCGCCGACGGCTAACTTCACAGAGAGGACGGGCAGCACGATGACCACTGCAGACGGCATCCGCCCGACCGTGCAGGACGCGGTGGAGGGCGTCGGCCTCGTTCTCGAGGACGTCGCCGTGACCCCGGCGGGCCGGCGCCGCGTCGTCAAGGTCCTCGTCGACCGCGACCCGGGCCCGCAGGACGTCGCCGACGAGCCGACCGATCCCCTCACCCTCGACGAGGTCGCCGACGCCACGCGCGCGGTCAGCGACGCCCTCGACGCGAGCGACCTCATGGGTGAGCAGCCCTACACCCTCGAGGTCTCCTCACCCGGCGTCGGTCGCCCGCTGACCCTTCCTCGCCACTTCCGCCGCAACGTCGGCCGCCTCGTCACCGCCACCCACGACGGCCACGAGGTCACCGGCCGCGTGCTGCGTGCCAGCGGCACCGACGTGACGCTCGACATCCCCGCCACCCGCTCGACCCCCTCGCGCACCGAGACCCTGGCGTATGCCGGTCTCGAACGTGCCGCGGTGCAGGTCGAGTTCGCCCGACCGGACGACAAGGACACCTGACATGGACATCGACCTGACCGCACTGCGCGCGCTCGAGCGCGAGCGAGGCATCGCCATGGATGTCCTCATCCAGGCGATCGAGCAGGCGATCACGCTCGCCTACCAGCGCACCGAGGGCCACTACCGGGTCTCGCGCGCCGAGCTCGACCGCAAGACCGGGCACGTCGTCATCTGGGCGCGTGAGGAGCTCGAGGTCCCCGCGGAGGAGGGCGCGGTCGACGACGAGGGCAACCCCGTGCGTCCCCGCCGTGAGCTCGGTCCCGAGTTCGACGACACCCCGAGCGGCTTCGGCCGGGTCGCCGCCGCGACCGCCCGCCAGGTCATCGTGCAGCGGCTGCGCGACATCGAGGACGACGCCATCCTCGGCGACTTCAAGGGCCGCGAGGGCGAGCTCGTCGCCGGCGTCATCCAGCAGAGCCCGGTGCCGCGCCACGTGACCGTCGACTTCGGCACGGTCGAGGGCATCCTGCCCCTCGCCGAGCAGGTGCCGGGGGAGAAGTACGTCCACGGGCAGCGACTGCGCTGCTACGTCACCTCGGTCAAGCGCGGCATGCGCGGCCCGCAGATCGAGCTCTCGCGCACCCACCCGAACCTCGTGCGCAAGCTGTTCGCCCTCGAGGTGCCCGAGATCGCCGACGGCAGCGTCACGATCGAGGCCCTCGCGCGCGAGGCCGGGCACCGCACCAAGCTGGCCGTCCACACCACGGTCGCCGGCCTGAACGCCAAGGGTGCCTGCATCGGGCCGATGGGTGCCCGCGTGCGCGCCGTCATGGCCGAGCTGCACGGCGAGAAGATCGACATCGTCGACTGGTCGAACGACCCGGCGACGTTCATCGCCGCGGCCTTGTCCCCGTCACGGGTCAACTCGGTCACGATCGTCGACCCCAAGCTGCGCGCGGCCCGTGTCGTCGTGCCGGACTACCAGCTGTCGCTGGCGATCGGCCGCGAGGGCCAGAACGCCCGCCTGGCCGCCAAACTGACCGGCTGGCGGATCGACATCCGACCCGACACCGACCCCGCAGCGGCGGATGCCGTGGCCCCCTCCCGCGCCGATGGCGCCTCCGAGGGCACCTAGGCGGTAGGCTGGTGGCTACCGATCGGACTGGACTCCGGCCCGGCCACCCGATACGCACCTGTATCGGGTGTCGTGGGACGGATAGCCGGTCGGCACTCCTGCGAGTGGTCCTCGGGACCGGCGCGGACGGCATCGCTGTCGTTCTCCCCGATCCTGAGCGCCGTCTCCCGGGGCGCGGCGCATGGCTGCACCCGGGGATCTCGTGCCTGGAGCTCGCCGTTCGTCGGCGGGCGTTCGGTCGGGCGTTGCGAACGAGCACACCCGCCGACCACAGTGCCGTCGAGCACTGGGTCAGGGCCCACCCGCAGGAACCACCGTCCGAGCATGAAACCGAAAGCGGGTTTGACGCTGATGAGCACCCGATGAGTACTCAGCGATGAGCACCCCCCAGCTGTAACGACGGTCCGCGCACGACGCACGGACCTGGACAGGAGAAAAGTGTCTAAAGTCCGTGTGAGCGCACTTGCCAAGGAGCTCGGAGTGACCAGCAAGGTCCTTCTCGAGCGCCTGAACGGCATGGGCGAGTACGTCAAGAGCGCCAGTTCGACGGTGGAAGCCCCCGTGGTTCGGCGCTACAACGAGAAGTACCCTGCCGAGGCACCTGCTGCCCCGGCAGCACCTGCTGCTGCTCCGGCGCGTCCGGCCCCGGCAGCCCCTTCGGCACCGGCTGCGGCGACGCCTGCTCCGGCAGCCCCCGCTCCCGCTGCGCCTGCCCCGTCGGCACCGGCTCCCGCCGCTCCGTCGGCACCGGCGCCTGCTGCCCCGGCAGCACCGGCGGCGGCAACCCCGGCTCCGGCGGCACCTGCCCCCGCGGCCCCGTCGGCGCCTGCACCGGCCCCGGCGGCTCCGGCTGCCCCGGCACCGGCAGCCCCGGCGGCTCCTGCCGCCCGCGAGGGTGGCTCCGGCCAGGGTGCACCGCGTCCCGGCGCGCCCCGTCCGAACACTCCGCGCCCGGGCAACAACCCGTTCGCGCCGAGCCAGGGGATGGGCCGCACCCGCGAGCCCGCCCGCCCCGGCAACAACCCCTTCGCGCCGAGCCAGGGAATGCCCCGGCCGCAGAGCCGTCCGGGTGGTCCCCGCCCCGGTGGCGCAGGTGCCGGTGCTGCCGGTCCGCGCCCCGGTGGCCCGCGCCCCAGCCCCGGCATGATGCCCGACCGCTCCGCGGTCGGCCGTCCGGGTGAGCGTCCGGCGCGTGGCGCCGGTCGCCCCGGTGCACCCGGTGGCGCAGGTGCGCGACCCGGTGGTGGCGGCGGTTTCGCCGGACGTCCCGGTGGCCCCGGTGGCTTCCGCAGCGGCCCCGGTGGTCGCGGCGGCACCCAGGGTGCCTTCGGCCGTGGCGGTGGACGCCCCGGTCGTGCCCGCAAGTCCAAGCGCGCGAAGCGCATGGAGTTCGAGGAGATGCAGGCACCGTCGATCGGCGGTGTGAGCGTCCCCCGTGGTGACGGCACGACGATCATCCAGATCCGTCAGGGCGCGAGCCTGTCCGACTTCGCCGACAAGATCAATGCCAACCCCGGTTCGCTGGTGACGGTGCTGTTCCACCTCGGTGAGATGGCCACGGCCACCCAGAGCCTGGACGAGGACACCTTCAAGCTCCTCGGCAGCGAGCTCGGCTACGACATCCGCATGGTCTCCCCGGAGGAGGAGGAGCGCGAGCTCTTCGACTCCTTCAACATCGACCTCGAGATCGGTGTCGACTCCGAGGACGAAGAGGACCTCGAGGCCCGCCCGCCGGTCGTCACGGTCATGGGTCACGTCGACCACGGCAAGACGCGTCTGCTCGACGCGATCCGCAACGCCGAGGTCGCTGCCGGCGAGGCCGGCGGCATCACCCAGCACATCGGCGCCTACCAGATCCACAAGGAGCACGAGGGCGTCGACCGGCCGATCACCTTCATCGACACCCCGGGTCACGAGGCGTTCACCGCCATGCGTGCCCGTGGTGCCAAGGTCACCGACATCGCGATCCTCGTGGTCGCGGCGGACGACGGCGTCATGCCGCAGACCATCGAGGCGCTCAACCACGCCCAGGCGGCCGACGTGCCGATCGTCGTCGCGGTCAACAAGATCGACGTCGAGGGTGCCAACCCGAGCAAGATCCGCCAGCAGCTGACCGAGTACAACCTCGTGGCAGAGGAGTACGGCGGCGAGACGATGTTCGTCGACGTCTCGGCCAAGCAGGGTCAGAACATCGACCAGCTGCTCGAGGCAGTCCTGCTCACCGCCGACGCGGCCCTTGACCTTCGGGCCAACCCCGACCGCGACGCACGCGGCATCGCCATCGAGGCGAACCTGGACAAGGGGCGTGGCGCCACGGCGACCGTGCTCATCCAGTCCGGCACGCTGCACGTCGGTGACGCGATCGTCGCCGGCTCCTCGCACGGCCGTGTACGAGCCATGCTCGACGAGCACGGCAACGCGCTCACCGAGGCGACCCCGTCGCGTCCGGTGCAGGTGCTCGGTCTGTCCTCGGTCCCGCGGGCCGGCGACACCTTCGTCGTCGCCCCCGACGACCGCACGGCACGTCAGATCGCCGAGAAGCGTGAAGCAGCCGACCGTCAGGCCAGCCTGGCCAAGGCCCGCAAGCGCATCTCCCTCGAGGACCTCAACGAGGCCCTCGCGGCGGGCAAGGTCGACACCCTCAACCTCATCCTCAAGGGTGACGTGTCGGGTTCCGTCGAAGCGCTCGAGGACGCCCTGCTCCAGATCGACGTCGGCGAGGAGGTCGACCTGCGGATCATCGACCGCGGCGTCGGTGCCATCACGCTGAACAACATCAACCTCGCGATGGCCTCCAACGCCATCATCATCGGCTTCAACGTTCGGGCCGAGGGCCAGAACGCCGAGGTCGCCGAGCGCGAGGGCGTCGAGATCCGGTACTACTCGGTCATCTACCAGGCGATCGACGAGATCGAGCAGGCCCTCAAGGGCATGCTCAAGCCGGAGTTCGAGGAGGTCGAGCTCGGCACCGCGCAGATCCGCGAGATCTTCCGCAGCAGCAAGTTCGGCAACATCGCCGGCTCGATCGTTCGCAGCGGCGAGATCAAGCGCGGCACCCGGGCGCGGATCACCCGCAACGGGGTCGTCGTCGCGGAGAACATCGAGATCGCCGGTCTGCGACGGTTCAAGGACGACGTCACCGAGGTCCGCGACGGGTTCGAGTGCGGTATCAACCTCGGGTCGTTCAACGACCTGCAGCTCGATGACCTCATCAGCACCTACGAAATGCGGGAGAAGCCCCGCGCCTGACGCGAGGCAGCTCCACCCGCGACCGGGCGGCATCCGAACGACCGGATGCCGCCCGGCGCCGTCACCGGCACCCGTCACTAGGGTGGGTGCCGCCCCATCCGAGGACCTCAAGGAGGAGCCGTGGCCGACACCGCACGCGCCCAGAAGATCGCCGACCGCATCAAGACGCTGACGGCAGCCAACCTCGACGCGATCGTCAAGGACCCCGACCTCGGGTTCGTGACGATCACGGACGTCAAGGTCACCGGTGACCTCCAGCACGCCTCGCTCTTCTACACCGTGTTCGGCGATGCCGCCCAGCGCGCGCAGACCGCCCGCCTCCTCGAGCAGAACCGCGGCAAGCTGCGCTCGTTCGTCGGCAAGCAGCTCGGCATCCGACTCACGCCGTCGCTGGAGTTCATCGCCGACGCGATCCCGGAGACCGCGGCGCACCTCGAGGACCTCCTGCGCGAGGCCAAGGAGCGCGACGCCGCCGTGGCTGCGGCCGCTGCCGGTGCCGTGCACGCCGGGGACGCCGACCCGTACAAGAAGGACCGCGAGGTCGACGAGGACGACGACGTCGACGGCGACGACGCGGACGACGTGGACGAAGCCGTCGGTGACGACGACCGCTGACCCCACGCCCGACGGCATCCTCGTCGTCGACAAGCCCGCGGGCTGGACCAGCCACGACGTCGTCGCGCGTGGCCGGCGGCTGTGCGCCACCCGCAAGGTGGGGCACGCCGGCACGCTCGACCCCATGGCCACGGGTGTGCTCGTGCTCGGGGTCGGCCGGGCGACACGGCTGCTGACCTTCCTCGTGGGGTGCGACAAGGACTACACGGCGACGATCCGACTCGGCCAGGCGACCGTGACCGACGACGCGGAGGGCGAGGTCACGGCATCCGCCGGCGCCTCGGGGATCGAGGCGGATGCGGTGCGGGTCGCGGCCGCGACCCTGACGGGCGACATCGAGCAGGTCCCGAGCGCCGTGAGCGCGATCAAGGTCAAGGGTGAGCGCGCCTACCACCGGGTGCGCGCGGGGGAGTCGGTCGACCTGCCCGCACGCCCGGTCACCGTCTCCCGCTTCGAGATCGGCGACGTACGAGCCCTGGAGGTCGACGGCACGGCGGTGCTCGACGTCGACGTCGAGGTCACGGTGTCGTCCGGAACCTACGTGCGTGCCCTCGCGCGCGACCTCGGTGCGGCCCTGGGCACCGGTGGGCACCTGACGGCGCTGCGCCGCACCCGCGTCGGCGGCTTCACCCTCGACGACGCGCACCCGTTGGCTGACCTGGAGGCTCGTCAGGGTGAGCGGATGCCGGTCACGCCCCTCGCGCAGGCGGCTCGCGCCGCGTTCGCGGTGCGTGAGGTCGACGAGGCGCAGGCGCGCACCATCGGCTTCGGACAGCGGCTGCCGTCGGAGGTGCCGGGTCGAGAAGAGGTGGTCGCGGCCATCGCCCCGGACGGCCGACTCGTGGCGATGTTGGACGAGTCCCGTCCCACGGCACGCAGCCTCGTCGTGTTCTCGCCCTCGACTTCGTAGAGTGTGCGCGTGCACCGTTGGTCCGACCCGTCAGAGACACCTGAGGCCCTGAGGCCCTGTGTCGTCACCCTCGGCAACTTCGACGGGGTGCACCGCGGTCACCGCGCGGTGCTGAACGCCCTCATCGAGTCCGGACACCGGCTCGGTCTGCCGTCGGTCGCGGTGACGTTCGACCCGCACCCGGTCGCCGTGCTGCGCCCCGAGTCCGCCCCCGAGCTCATCGCCCCGGGCGAGATCCGCGACGACCTCATCGAGGACACCGGCATCGACGGGCTCCTCGTCATGGACTTCACGCAGGAGTTCGCCAAGCAGCAGCCGGAGGACTTCGTGCGCGCGGTCTTCGTGCGCGCGCTGTCGGCCCGCTGCGTCGTCGTCGGGATGGACACCCGGTTCGGGTACCGCAACTCCGGCGACGTCTCGACCCTGGCCGACCTGGGGGAGAAGTTCGGGTTCGAGGTCGTCACGCTCGACGACGTCGGTGACGGCGAGCGGTTCTCCTCGACCGTCGTGCGGACCCACCTGCGGGCTGGCGAGGTCGGTGAGGCCGCGCGCATCCTCGGCCGCCCGCACCGGGTCGTGGGCACGGTCGTCCACGGCAACCACCGGGGCCGGGGGCTGGGCTACCCGACGGCCAACCTGTCCGCGGACTCGCTCGGCCTGGTGCCCCAGGAGGGGGTGTATGCCGGGTGGCTCACCCGCCTGGACCGCTCGCCCGGGGAGCCCGACCGCACCATGCCTGCGGCGATCAGCGTCGGCACGAACCCGACGTTCGAGACCCAGGACCGGCGCACGGTCGAGGCCTACGTGCTCGACCGCGACGACCTCGACCTCTACGACGAGCGCGTCATGGTCGAGTTCACCGCCCACATCCGCCCCACACTGCGCTTCGACAGCGTCGATGAGCTCACCGAGGCCATGGCCAGCGATGTCGCGCGGTGCCGTGAGCTGCTGGCGAGGATCGTGCCGGACTGAGCCCGGGTTCCGTCCCGCCACGCGGTCCCTCGCGAACGTGGGTGAAGATCGTCGGCTGGACGACGATCTTCACCCACGTTCGTCGGGGTTCAGGCAGGTCCGGATGCCGTGAGCGCGTTCGTGGGGCAACTCACCGGTAACAACCATTGGCAACACGTTCCGTCGGGCACGTCCATGTGACAGGATTCGGCACCACCGGCCCCCAATGACGAGGACGATGTACGACATGCCCACAGCTGCCCCCCAGATCAACACCCCCGCCGACGAGCCCGTCGACCAGGCGATCTTCGACAACGAGGCCCAAAGCGTTGGGCACCTCTTCCGCAACCGCGTTGCGGCGAGCCCGAACGGGCCCGCCTTCATGTACGCCAACGTCAAGCCCGAGGGTGACGAGTGGGTCACCGACACCTGGGCCGAGGTCGACGTCGTGGTTCGCGAGCTCGGTGCCGGCCTCATCGCCCTCGGTGTCGAGCCCGAGGACCGCGTGGCCATTGCCTCCAGCACCAGGTACGAGTGGGCCCTTGCCGACCTGGCCACGATGGTCGCCGGAGGTGCGACCACCACGATCTACCCGACGACGATGGCCGACGACGTCGCGTTCATCCTCGCCGACTCCGGCACCAAGGTGATCTTCGCGGAGAACGCCGACCAGCTCGACAAGCTGCGCGGCATCCGCGCGAGCACCCCGGCCGTGACCAGGGTCATCGTGTTCGACGCCGAGGTCGACGACAACGACCCCTGGACGCTGAACCTCGACCAGGTCCGCCAGCTCGGCCGTGAGTACCTCGCCGGCGACCCGGGGGCCATCGACGCCCGCATCGACGGCATCCAGCACGACCAGCTCGCGACGATCATCTACACCTCGGGCACGACCGGGCGCCCGAAGGGTGTGCGCCTGCGGCACAGCGCCTGGACGTACGAGGGTGCAGGCGTCGCCAGCACGCACATCCTGAGTGAGGACGACCTGCAGTACCTGTGGCTGCCGCTCGCGCACGTCTTCGGCAAGGTGTTGCTGACCCTGCCCCTGCAGATCGGTTTCCCGACGGCCATCGACGGCCGCATCGACAAGATCGTCGACAACCTGGCCGTGGTGAAGCCCACGTTCATGGGTGCCGCCCCGCGCATCTTCGAGAAGGCCTACGGCCGGATCAGCATGATGATGGAGGCCGAGGGTGGGGTGAAGGCCAAGCTCTTCCACCTGGCCAGCGACGTCGGCCGCGAGGTCAGCGAGCTGCGCGAGCAGGGCAAGAACCCATCGGGCATGCTGGCGCTGAAGCACTCCTTCACCGACAAGGTCATCGGCACCAAGATCCGCGACCGGTTCGGTGGACGCGTCCGCTTCTTCATCTCCGGCTCGGCGGCCCTGAACAACGACGTCGCCCGCTGGTTCGACGCCATGGGGATGCAGATCCTCGAGGGGTACGGGATGACCGAGACGAGCGCGGCCTCGTTCGTGGCCCGCCCGCGCGGCTACCGCTACGGCACGGTCGGCTGGCCGCTGCCCAAGACCGAGGTGCAGATCGCCGCGGACGGTGAGGTGCTGCTGCGTGGTCCGGGGAACATGGAGGGCTACCACAACAACCCCGACGCGACGGCCGAGACCATCGACTCCGAGGGCTGGCTGCACACCGGTGACATCGGTGAGATCGACGAGCGTGGGTTCCTGCGGATCACCGACCGCAAGAAGGACCTGTTCAAGACCAGCAACGGCAAGTACGTCGCCCCCTCGATCATCGAGTCGACGTTCAAGGGCCTGTGTCCCTACGCCAGCCAGCTCGTCGTCCACGGCGCCGACCGCAACTTCGTCTCGGCCCTGGTGACCCTGGACCCTGACGCGATGGCCGGCTGGGCCGCGGCCAACGGCATGGAGGGCAAGTCCTACACCGAGATCGTCAGCTCCGACGCGTGCCGCGAGATGGTGCAGGGCTACATCGACCAGCTCAACGCCGGGCTCAACCGGTGGGAGACGATCAAGAAGTTCACGATCCTCGAGAACGACCTCACGATCGAGGCCGGTGAGCTCACGCCGAGCATGAAGCTCAAGCGCAAGGTCGTGGCCGACAAGTACAAGGACCGGCTGGACGCCCACTACACGGGCTGATCCCGACCGTCGTCACAGCACCCCGGCTCCGCACGGAGCCGGGGTGCTGCCGTCGTCCCACGACCTGGCCGCTGCGCCGCCGTGGGCACGGCGGCTGGGTGTCAGTGGGTGACCAGGGGGACGAAGCGGTACGCCCCGTGACTGGTCACGACAACGCCATCGGGCGCGGCGGCATCCCGGCGTACCCGCAGCATCCAACCCGCCACGGGGACCACGAGGATGCCGTCCGCCGCGAGCTGGTCCTCGAGCTCTCGGGGCATCGTGTCGGCCATCGCCGAGACGATGATGCGGTCGAACGGCGCCTCGTCGGGAGCACCCAGCCGCGACGGGTCGGCCGCGCGGATCCTCGCCCACGGCACCCCGGCCCGCGCGACGTTCGACGCCCCCTGCTCCACCAGGTCGGCCACGAGCTCCAGGCCGAGCACGGACCCGGCGGGGCCGACGAGCTGCGCGAGGATCGCGGTGGTCCAGCCGGATCCGGAGCCGACGTCGAGCACGCGGTGCCCCGGGCGCACGTCGAGCAGCTCGAGCATCGCGGCGACGGTACGCGGCTGGCTGTTGGTCTGCCCGTGCCCGATGTCGAGCGGCCCGTCGAAGCCGGCCCGCTGGCGCACCGCCCGCGGGAGGAACCCGGCGCGGGGCTGGGCCGCCATGGCGTCGCGCGCCGCAGCCGGGCCGAGGGGGTCGCCCACCGGTCGCTCGCCGCTCACACCTCCAGTGTGCCCCCGCACGCCCGGCTGCTGCCCACTCGTTTGGGCGGGTAGCGCCTCCCGCCTACTCTTGGGGGATGCCCGGTCAGTCGATCTTCCGCTCCCTCGAGCCACTCCTCGAGCAGGTGAGCAAGCCGATCCAGTACGTCGGCGGTGAGCTGAACTCGACCGTCAAGCCGTGGGACGTCGGTGGCGAGCACACCGTGCGCTGGGCCCTGATGTACCCGGACGCCTACGAGGTCGGGGTGCCCAACCAGGGCGTCATGATCCTCTACGAAGTGCTCAACGAGCGGGCAGACGCCCTCGCCGAGCGCACCTACGCGGTCTGGCCCGACCTCGAGGCACTCATGCGCGAGCACCAGGTGCCCCAGTTCACCGTCGACGCCCACCGCCCGGTCGGCGACTTCGACGTGTTCGGCCTGTCGTTCTCCACCGAGCTCGGCTACACGAACATGCTCACGGCACTCGACCTCGCCGGCATCCCGCTGCACGCTGCCGATCGCGACGAGAGCCACCCGATCGTCGTCGCGGGCGGCCACGCCGCGTTCAACCCCGAGACGATCGCCGAGTTCATCGACGCCGCCGTGGTCGGCGACGGCGAGGAGGCCGTGCTCGCGATCACCGACATCGTCGGCGCCTGGAAGCGCGAGGGGATGCCGGGTGGTCGCCAGGAGATCCTGCTTCGCCTCGCGCGCACGGGCGGGGTCTACGTGCCGCAGTTCTACGACGTCAGCTACCTGCCCGACGGCCGCATCCAGCGGATCGCGCCGAACCCGGCCTACCCGAAGGTGCCGTGGCGGGTGGCCAAGCACACCGTCATGGACCTCGATGCGTGGCCCTACCCCAAGCAGCCGCTCGTGCCGCTCGCCGAGTCGGTGCACGAGCGGATGTCGGTCGAGATCTTCCGTGGCTGCACCCGTGGGTGCCGGTTCTGCCAGGCGGGCATGATCACCCGCCCCGTGCGCGAGCGCAGCATCACCGGCATCGGCGAGATGGTCGAGCGCGGCCTGGCCGCCACCGGCTTCGAGGAAGTCGGCCTGCTCTCGCTGAGCTCGGCCGACCACAGTGAGATCGCGTCGGTCGCCAAGGGGCTCGCGGATCGTTACGAGGGCACGAACACCGGCCTGTCGCTGCCGTCGACGCGCGTCGACGCCTTCAACATCGACCTGGCCAACGAGCTGACCCGCAACGGTCGCCGTTCGGGCCTGACCTTCGCCCCCGAGGGTGGCTCCGAGCGCATCCGCAAGGTCATCAACAAGATGGTCACCGAGGACGACCTCATCCGCACGGTCGCCGCCGCGTACGGTGCCGGCTGGCGCCAGGTGAAGCTCTACTTCATGTGCGGGCTGCCGACCGAGACCGACGAGGACGTCCTGCAGATCGCCGAGCTCGCGAAGCGGGTCATCGACACCGGGCGTGAGGTCAGCGGTCGCCGTGACATCCGCTGCACCGTCTCGATCGGCGGCTTCGTGCCCAAGCCGCACACCCCGTTCCAGTGGGCCGCCCAGCTCGGCGCCGAGCAGACCGACGCCCGGCTCGACAGGCTGCGCCAGGCGATCCGCTCCGACCGCCGCTACGGCTCGGCCATCGGCTTCCGGTACCACGACGGCAAGCCGGGCATCGTCGAGGGCCTGCTCTCGCGCGGCGACCGCCGGGTCGGCCGGGTCATCGAGGCCGTGTGGCGCGACGGCGGCCGGTTCGACGGCTGGAGCGAGCACTTCTCCTACGAGCGCTGGATGGCCGCCGCCGAGCGCGAGCTGCCGCCCCAGGGTGTCGACGTCGCCTGGTACACCACCCGCGAGCGCGAGGAGGCCGAGGTCCTGCCCTGGGACCACATCGACTCCGGGCTCGACAAGGAGTGGCTCTGGCAGGACTGGCTCGACGCCCTCGACGAGACCGAGGTCGAGGACTGCCGCTGGACCCCGTGCTTCGACTGCGGCGTCTGCCCGCAGATGAACACCGAGATCGAGATCGGTCCCACCGGCAAGACCCTCCTGCCGCTGACCGTCCTCGGCTCCGGCCGCGAGCGGATGACGGCCGCGCGGTGAGCGCCGCCGGTGCCTGGGTCGAGGACGACCGCCCCGGGCGCCGCGGCCTGCTCGTCGACGTCGCCGGTGCGTTGGCCTTCGGGAGTTTCGCCGTCTTCGTGGGCTCCGCGCAGTCCGGGTGGTCCGCCCTCGCGGGAGGGCTGCTCGCGGCGGCCGTCGCCGTGCGGCGTGGGTGGTGGTGGGCCGCCGTCGCGCTCGCCGTCACCGCCGGGCTCCTCCAGGTGGTGGTGGGGGACCTCAACATCGTCGCCGACCTCGCCTTCGCGCCCGTGGCCTTCACCCTCGGTGCGCACCGGTCCAGGGCCGTACGGCAGGCGGGACTCGTGGCCAGCCTCCTCGGCGTCGCCGGGGCCGCCACCTGGGCCGGGGTGGAGGCCACCGGCTCCCAGGGCACGGGCGGGCCCGCCCTGGCGGTTGCCGGGATGGCCACCGCGGCGGCGCTGGTCCTCGTCGGCGGCTGGGTCACGGGCTACGTGCGCTGGCAGCGGCGTGAGGCCCTGCGCGCCCACCTCGACGCGCAGCTGCGGGCCGCGGAGGAGCGCCGGCTGCGCGACCTCGTCGCCATCGAGCGCGACCGGTTGCGGATCGCCGCGGACATGCACGACGTCATCGCCCACTCTTGGGCCGTCGTCGCCGCCCAGGCCGACGGCGCCCGCTACGCGATGCGCACCGACCCGGCCGCGGCGGAGGACGCCCTCGGGGTGATCGGGGAGACGGCGCGCGGCGCGATGACCGACGTCCGTCGCCTGCTCGGCCGGCTCCGCGACGCTGAGCTCGCCGCTGACGACGACCTCGGCGGCCCCGACGAGCTCGTCACGCGGATGCGCGCCTCCGGCATGACCGTGGACGTGCACCGCGAGGGCACCCCTGACCACGCCGTCGCCGGTGCCGCCCGGCTCGTCCTCGCCGAGGCCCTGACCAACGCCCTCAAGCACGGCGACCTCTCCGTGCCGGTGCGGATCGAGGAGGTTGGCGGCCCCGTGCACCGACTCACCGTCACCAACCGCCGGGGATCGCCGGGCGCGCCGGGGGAGGGGCACGGCCTGCGCGGGATGCGCGAACGCGTCGAGCGGGCCGGCGGTCGGCTCACGGCCGGCCCGACCGCGGACGGTCGCTGGGTCGTCGACGCCGAGCTGCCCCGGGCCGGGGCGTCGTGAGCATCCGGGTGGCGCTGGTGGACGACCAGCCGTTGTTCCGGGCGGGGATCGCGATGGTCCTCGGCTCGCAACCGGACCTAGAGATCGTGGGTGAGGCCGGGGACGGCGACGAGGTCCTCGCCCTCGTCGAGCGCACCACTCCCGACGTTGTGGTGATGGACGTCCGCATGCCTCGCGTCGACGGGGTGGCGGCCACGGCGGCCCTCGTCGCGGCCCTGGGGGAGGGCGCCCCGCGGGTGCTCGTCCTCACCACCTTCGACCTCGACGAGACGGCGCTCTCGGCCATCGAGGCGGGGGCGGCCGGGTTCGTCCTCAAGTCGGCCGAACCCGAGCTGCTGCTGGCCTCGGTGCGGGCCGTCGCGGCCGGCAACCAGGTGGTCGCCGCGGGGGCCACCCGGGCCCTCGTCGAGCGGTTCCGGGCCCGTGGCCGGGGCGCCCCCGGGCCGGAGTACGAGGCGCTCACCCCGCGGGAGCGCGAGATCCTCCGGCGGACGGCCCAGGGCCTGTCGAACGCCGAGATCGCCGCGGCCGAGCACCTCGCGGAGGGGACGGTGAAGACCCACGTCTCCCGGGTGCTCGCCAAGCTCGGCCTGCGCGACCGGGTCCAGCTCGTCGTCTACGCCTACGAGCACGACCTCGTCTGAACCCGCCGCCCGACGTCCGCGTACGTCTCACGACGGATGCAAGTCACGACCTGCGGCAGACGCGCCGGGCCGGCCCTCCTCCCTAGCGTCGTCGGCATGGACACGAGCACCGACCCCCGAGCCCCCATCCCACCCGTCCTGGCCTTCCGTGGCGTCGAGCGCGTCTACGGCAGCGGCCCCGGCGCCGTGCGCGCCCTCGACGGCGTCAGCGTCGACGTCGCCGCCGGGCAGTTCACCGCCCTCATGGGTCCGTCGGGGTCCGGGAAGTCGACGTTCATGAATGTCGCCGCCGGGCTCGACGACCCGACGGACGGGGAGGTCTGGCTCGCCGGCCACCCGCTCCACGCGCTCGCCGACACCGAGCGGACGCTGGTCCGGCGCGACCACGTGGGGTTCGTCTTCCAGGCCTTCAACCTCGTCCCTACCCTGTCGGCGCGTGAGAACGTCGTCCTGCCCTTTGAGCTCGCCGGGCGTGCCGTCACGGGCGAGGTCCGCTCGCGCGTCGACGGGCTGCTCGAGAGCCTCGGCCTGCTCGACCGGGCCGAGCACTTGCCGTCGGCCCTCTCCGGCGGCCAGCAGCAGCGGGTGGCCATCGCCCGGGCCCTCGCGAGCGAGCCGCGCGTCGTCATCGCCGACGAGCCGACCGGCAACCTCGACACGCGGGCCTCGCGGGAGGTGCTCGCCCTGCTCCGAGCGGCGGTCGACGACCACGGGCAGACCATCCTCATGGTCACCCACGACCCGGTGGCCGCCTCGCACGCCGACCGGATCCTCGTCATCGCGGACGGCCGGCTCATCGCCGACCACGGGCGGCTGACGCCCGGGTCCATCGCCGACCTGCTCGTCTCCCTCGAGCTCGGTGCGGCATGAGGCGCGAGCTGGTGCTCGGCGGCTGGCGCGACCTCAGCACGGTGGGACTCGTCGGCAGTCTCTGCGGGGCCTACGCGGGTGTGCTCGTCACGGCGAGCAGCCTGCTGCGCGCCACGGCGACCGAGGGAGGGGCGGCCGTCGGCGTCCTCCTCGCGGTCGTCGCCACCGTGTTCATCCTCATCGCCGTGTACGTCTCCGCGGTCGTCATGGTCAACGCGGTCGACACCGTCGTCGCCGGCCGGATGCGCCAGGTCGCGCTGCTGCGCCTCCTCGGCGCTCGAGGTCCGGAGCTGCGGGCCTCGGTGATGCGGGCGTCGGGCCTGGTCGGTGGTGTGGGCGCGGTCGTCGGCGCAGTCGCCGGTGTCCTCGCCACCGACGTCTTCCGCGTCGTCCTCGTCGCTCGCGGGACCCTGCCCGACGTCGACTATCCGGTGACCAGCCCCTACCTCCTCGCCCCCGTCGCAGTGGTCGGCGTGACGACACTGTTCGCGGGGTGGGTGGGGGCTCGCGGAGTCCTGCGGGTCTCGCCGGTGCAGGCGATGTCGAGCGTCGACGCCGGTGCGCCACCCACGACGGTCACCGCCCGGTGGCGGGTCGTGCTCTCTAGCCTGCTCATCGGCGGTGGGGGCCTGGTCCTCGTCCTCGCTGCCGCACTCGCCGAGGCCGGCAGCGCCGCCGGCTTCCTGCTCGCGTTCGTCGGGAGTGCTTCTGCGGCGACGGGTCTGCTCGTCGGGGCGCGTCTGGTCATCCCGCGCCTCGTCCTCGCGGTCAGCGTCGTGCTCGGCTCCAGCCCTGCGAGCCGCATCGCCCGGCGCAACGCCGTCGCCGACCGGATGCGGACCACGCGCTCGACGATGGGCCTGGTCATCGGCGTGACCCTCGTGACGACCTTCGCATCCGGGATGCGCGCCCTGCAGACGTCCGTGCACGCGTGGGACGACCTCAGCATTGCCCAGCGGCAGCAGACCGAGACCCTCCTCTCGACGGCGACGGTGGTCCTCCTGGGGATCGTCATCGTCTCCTCGGTCATCTCCGCGGTGGGGTTCGTCAGCACGATGTCACTGACCGTCATCCACCGTCGCCGTGAGATGGGGTTGCTCCGGGCTCTCGGCTTCACGGCGACGCAGGTCCGGGCGATGGTGGCCCGGGAGTCAGCGGTACTCGCCGGCACCGCGGCGCTGTCCGGGCTCGTCCTCGGGGTGGTGTTCGGCTCGGTAGGTGCCCAGTCGCTCGTCGGGCGACTGACCGACGGCTTCGTGTGGGGGCTGCCGTGGCCGGTCCTCGCAGCCGTCGCGGCCTCCGCCCTCGTGCTCGTGCTCCTCGCTGCGCTGCCTCCGGCGCGACGGGCCGTCGCGGTCGCCCCGGTGGAGGCGCTGCGCGTCGACCGTTGAGGCCGTCGCGTGGCGTTGCCCGCCATCGCGCTCGCGGCCCCGCTCCGGCTGCCACGATGGAGGTGTGGTCGGGCCGAGCACGAGCAGCCGTCGCCGGGCCCTGCTGACGGGCACCGACTCGGGGCACGACGCGCTGCGCCGGATCGTCGTGCCCTCACCGCCCTCGCCGCGGTCCTCGTCGGCACGGTCGGCTACGTGGCCCTCGGCTTCCCGCTCCTCGACGCGGTCTACCAGAGCGTGACGACCGTCGCGACCGTCGGCTTCCGCGAGGTGCGGCCGCTCGGGCCGGGGGGCCAGGCGTTCACCATCGTCCTCATCCTGCTCGGGGTGGGGACCGTCCTCCACAACCTCGGGGTCCTCGTCGAGGCCGTCACCGAGGGCCACCTGCGCGAGCACCTCCGAAGGCGCCGCATGGAACACGACATCGCGCGGGTGCGCGACACGTCATCGTCTGCGGGTTCGGACGGGTCGGGCGCTCGGCCACCCGCTACCTCCTCGACCACGCCCGGGCCCTGGTCTGTGCCCACGACACCGATGCCGACACGACCGACAAGACGCTCTCGGCCCGCGCCCTGTGCCCCGACCTCGTGATCATCAGCCGGGCCCGCACACTCGGCTCGAAGGAGAAGCACGTCCTGGCCGGGGCGACGCGGGCGGTCAACCCGCAACTCATCGGCGGTCGGCGGATGGCGTCCTTCGCGCTGCACGCCGACGTCGCCGAGTTCCTCGACGAGGTGATGCACGACGACGACGTCAACGTGCGCATCGAGCAGGTCCGGCTCGGCGAGTCCGGCGGATGGGTCGGCCGGACGGTCGTGGAGGTCGACGTCCACGGTGCTGCGGCGGGCAGCTGCTCGTCGTGCGCCGACCGCGCAAGGGCCCGTTCCTGCCGTCGCCGCCGCCAGCGACGGTGCTCGAGCCGGGCAGCACGCTCATCGTCTTCGGCACGCCCCAGCAGGTCGAACGCCTGGACCGGGCCGCCGTGGTGGGCGCGCTGACAGGATGACCCCCGTGGACGACCGACAGCACCCGCCCGCCGAGATCACCCTGCGCTTCCTCGCGGCTCCGACCGACGCGGGCCACTCGGGGTCGGTCTCGGCCGGCCGGGTGCTCGAGTGGATCGACAAGGCGGGCTACGCGGCGGCGGCGGGCTGGAGCGGCACCTACTGCGTGACCGCGTACGTCGGCAACGTCCGCTTCACCCGCCCGGTCGAGGTCGGCGACCTCGTCGAGGTCACCGCGCGGGTCGTGCACACCGGCCGCAGCTCCATGCACATCAGTGTCGACGTTGCCTCGGGCGGCCCGCGCACCCGATCCCTCGAGCCGGCCACCCGCTGCCTCATCGTCTTCGTCGCCGTCGACGAGGCGGGCCGCTCGACCCCCGTGCCAGAGCTCGTGCCGCGCACCACCGCCGACGAGCTGGCCCGCGCCTGGGCCCTCCGGCGGGCCGACGTGCGGGCCGAGGTCGAGGCGGCGATGGCTGGGCAGGTGTACTCCGACGCCGGCACCGCTCCTCGGGTCACGCTGCGCTTCCTCGCGGCGCCGACCGACGTCAACTGGGGCGGCAAGGTGCACGGCGGCATCGTCATGCGCTGGATCGACGAGGCCGCGCACGTGCTCGCGACGCAGTGGACGGGCAGCGCGGCCAACGTCGCGATCTTCACCGGGGGAGTGCGCTTCTACCGTCCACTGCGGATCGGCCACCTCGTCGAGGTCGAGGCGCGGCTGCTGCACACCGGGCGCACGTCGATGCACGTCGGCGTGCACGTGCGCTCCGGGGACCCCGCCGGTGGCCCCGGCGACCTCGAGCTGACCACGTACTGCCGCACCATCCTCGTCGGCATCGACGCCGACCGGCGCGCCGTCCCGACCCCGGCCTGGGTGCCGGCCTCGGACGAGGACCGCGCGCTCGACGCCCACGCCGTCGAGCTCGTCGCCATCCGCGCGCGCCACGGCGACTGACCCAGAGGTCCAGCACGCCGGGCCCCGGTCCCGGCGACCCCCGTCCCCGTCGAGAACCGGCAACACGCAGAGCGGACACAGGTGTCCAACGGTCGTTGCAACGTCCGATCCTCCGGAGGATGCGTTGCCATGGCTGGTTGTCGTTTGTCGTTGTCGGAGCGGGCACGGATCGAGGTGTTGTTCGGGCAGGGATTGACCTTCCCGGGGATCGCGGCGGTGATCGGTCGCGATCGGAGCACGGTATGGCGTGAGGTCGAGCGGAACAACTCGTATCGAGGGATGCACCTCGGTGGCTACGTTGGTCACCGCGTCAGATCGAGCAGTGGCTGCGCCTGGAGTTCCCCGACCGACCGGAGCAGTGGGTGTCGCACGAGACGATCTATCAGGCGGTGTACTACCAAGCCCGCGGTGGGGTGCGCGCCGAGCTGGCCCGGCAGGTCGCGCTGCGCAGCGGGCGGGCCAAGCGCCACCGACAGACCCACTTGGCGGATGCCACCCGGGGCAAGCCGTGGGTGAGGGACTTCCACATCTCCACCCGCCCCGCCGAAGTCGCCGACCGGGCCGTGCCTGGGCAGTGAGAAGGCCAAAGGGCAGCACCGACTTCCGCACCTACAACCAGGAAGACCTCGACGCGGTCGCCCGCGAACTCAACGGGCGACCGCGTCAAACCCTCGGCTGGGCTAACCCGGCTGACACACTCACCAAGTACCTCGTTGCAACAACCGCTTGACTCCGCCCCCCTCGCGCCTGCGTATTGCCCCCTCTCGACGGCCCGTTCGCCGGCTCGTCGACAGCCTTACATCGTTGTGCCCTTGACGATAGTGTGTGACGCACACTATCGTCTCGGCCATGACGGATGACGAGGACGTGCTGAACGGCCACCTCCAGGAGCTGCGGCGGGGGACGGTGGTCGTCGCCGCGCTGGCGACCCTGCGCACCCCGGGCTACGGCTACGCACTGCTCGAGACGCTGGCCCGCGCCGGGTTCGGCGTCGACGCCAACACCCTCTACCCGCTGCTGCGCCGCCTCGAGAAGCAGGGCCTTCTCGAGGCCGAGTGGAACACCGAGGAGTCCCGGCCGCGGAAGTTCTACCGCACCAGCCCCGCCGGCGAAGACGTCCTCGCCGCCCTGCGCACCGACTGGCGCTCGCTCGATGCCGCCATCAACGACCTCAGCTGACCCGAGCCCGACCGAGAGGACCCCGAGATGACCTCCTTGACCGACCGCTACGTGCACGCCACCGTCCGCGGCCTCGACGAGGGCCAGCGCCCCGACGTCGAGCAGGAGCTGCGCGGCACCATCGAGGACATGGTCGACGCCCGCCTCGAGGCCGGCGCGCCCAGCCGCGAGGTCGCCGAACGCGACGTCCTCGTCGAGCTCGGCGACCCGATGCGCCTGGCCGCCGGCTACAGCGGCAGCCCGCTCCACCTCATCGGCCCGGCGTACTTCCCGCAGTGGCGCCGGCTCGTCACCCTGCTCCTGTCGATCGTTGTGCCCATCGTCGCCGGCATCGTCCTGGTCGTCCGCCTGTTCGTCGAGGACTCCAGCGCGGGCAGCGTGGGCACGGCCTTCGGGGGCGCGGCGGTCGTGGCCCTGCACACCGCGGTCCACATCATCTGCTGGACCACGGTCGTGTTCGCGGTCATCGAGCGCTCGGAGCCTGCCGGCGAGCTCGGTGCCTGGAATCCCGACCAGCTCCCCGAGCCCACCGCCGGCCGGCAGGTCGGTCTCGGCGAGAGCGTCACGGCGGCCGTGATGATCCTGTTCACCGTCCTGGCCGTCGTCTGGCAGCAGGTGAACCCTCCCGTGCGGGTCGACGGCGAGTCCGTGCCGGTGCTCGACGCCGGCCTGTGGAGCGGGTGGATGTGGGTCCTTCTCGCCCTCCTCGGTGGTCAGCTGCTCGTCGTGTGGCTGGTGCACCGGGCCCGGCGCTGGACGGTGGCGCTCGCCGCGGCGGGGCTCGTCGTCGACCTTGCCTTCGCCGCCGTGATCGTCGGGCTCGTGCTGGCCGACCGGTTCTTCGACGGCGTGTTCGTGGAGGCCGTCACCCGGGCCGGGTGGGAGAGCGCCGCCCGCGACCTCGCCTACGCCACGGTGCTGTCGGTGGTCGTCATCATCGTCTGGGACCAGATCGACACGTGGCGGCGGGTGCGGGCGGGCTGACGCCGCCCGCCCTCAGCCGTGCAGCGCGCCGACGACCTCGCGGAACACCTCGGTGTGCCGGTCGACGTCGGCGCGCGTCGTGTCGGGGCACATGAGGGCCATGTTGTGGAACGGCGTCATGAGCAGGCCGCGGTTGCACGTCGCGAGGTGCATGTAGGCGTCGATGTCGTCGTCGTGCGCGATCGCGGCCTCCTCGCCGGTGCGCGGCGCCGGTGAGGCGAAGCGGTACTCCGAGCGCGCCCCGAGCTGGCTCACCGACCACGGCACGTCGAACTCGTCGAGGGTGGCCTGGACCCCTTCGGTGAAGGCGGTCGCGAGGTCGATCATGTGCTCGAACGCCGTCGGCGTCAGCACCTCACCGAGCGTGGCGCGCATCGCCGCGGTGGACAGGGCGTTGCCGGCGAGGGTGCCGCCCACCCCGCCCACGTCGACGATGTCGGCGTCCCCGGCATCCGTGTGGCTGGTGATCGCGGCCGCCACCTCGTTCGTGATCCCGTAGGCACCGCATGGGATGCCGCCCCCGATGGACTTGCCGATGACGAAGATGTCAGGCTCGAGGTTCCACGCCGCGGTGGCGCCGCCCCAGCCAGCCGAGAAGGTGTGGGTCTCGTCGATCATGAGCAGGGCGCCGTAGCGGGTGGCGAGCTCGCGCAGCCCCTCCATGAAGCCGGGCTCGGGCAGCACGATGCCGATGTTGGTCAGCGCCGGCTCGGTGAGGATGGCGGCGACGTCACCGTGGGCGAGTTCGCGCTCCACCGAGGCGAGGTCGTTCCACGTCGCGGCGCGGGTCGTCAGGTCCAGCGGCACGGGGGGAGCGACGTTGCCCGGCCGGGACTGCGCCTTGCCGTCGGGGCCGGGGATGGCGAAGGTCTCGTCGACCGAGCCGTGGTAGCAGTAGCCGAACACGAGGATCTTCGGCTTCCCGGTCGCGAGCCGTGCCAGGCGCACCGCCCAGCGGTTCGCGTCGGTCGCCGAGAGCGTGAAGCTCCACAGCGGCATCCTGAACCGCGCGGTCAGCTCGGCGCCGACCCACTGCGCGTCAGCGCTCGGCAGCATCGTCGTGATGCCGCCGAGGTCACCCATCCGCCGCGCCACCGCCTCGACGGTCGGGCGGGGGGAGTGCCCGGCGAACGCCCCGGTGTCACCGAGCGCGAAGTCGACGTAGGTGTGGCCGTCGACGTCGGAGATCCGGTTGCCTCGGGCGTGGTCGAGGTAGAGCGGGAAGCCTCCGGTCCACTTGTTCATCCACGTCATCGGCACCCGACCGAAGAGGTTGCTGCCCTGCGCGAAGAGCTCGCGGCTGCGCGGGTGGGCTGCGGTGTAGACCTCCTGCTCGGCGGCGATGAGGTCGGTCAGGCGAGAGCGGTCGATCGGTGGCATGCGAGCACGATAGCGGACTGATTCGGTGGTCAATCACTGCTCGATAGCCGAAAACGACATCGGATGCCGTGAAGCACGACGGATTTCGGAGCTCGCCCGCGGGGTGGGGCTGACCGTGAACAGCTGTCGACCCTGCCACGGGCGATGGTCAAGCCATCCGGCCGAGGCCGCCCAGCCGTCTACGCTGGGGGCACCATGGCTCGACAGCGCACCCCTGAGGGGCCACCACCAGCACCCGCCGTGCAGAAGCTGCGCATCCGCTACGCCAAGCGTGGCCGGTTGCGCTTCTCGTCCACGCGTGACTTCTCCCGGGCCCTGGAGCGCGCGCTTCGCCGGGCCGACGTCCCGATGGCGTTCTCGGCCGGGTTCCACCCGCACCCGCTCATCTCCTACGCCAACGCGGCACCCACGGGCACGGCGAGCGAGGCCGAGTACTTCGAGATCCGGGTCACCGAACGGGTCGACCCGCAGGCGGTGCGGGCCGCCCTCGACGAGGCGCTGCCCGAGGGGCTCGACGTCCTCGAGGTCGTGCAGGCCGGCCCCGGTGCGCTCGCCGACCGGCTCGAGGCCAGCGAGTGGCACATCGTCGTGCGGGCAGCCGACCCTGCCGAGGTCACCGCGGCCGTCGACGCGTACCTGGCCTGCGAGGTCGCGGAGACGACACGAACCTTCAAGACCGGCCCGCGCACGTTCGACACGCGCAGCGCCGTGCTGGCGATGGATGCCTCCGGTGTCGACGACGAGGGGTGTGCGATACTGCGCATGGTCGTTCGGCACACCACACCGTCCGTTCGACCCGATGACATCCTGACCGCACTGCACGCAGTGACTGGGTTCTCGCCTCCGGTCCCACCCCTGGTGACTCGGCTGGCCCAAGGCCCACTGCTCGACGCAGCTGCTGGGGTGGCCGACCCGTTGGCTGCCGACAAGGAGGCCGTCGGTTCCGGATAGGTGCCGCGCCGCCCGCGCGAGCCGCTCCGGGGCAGCAGCTGACTTCCGTACAGGGCACGCCCTGCACGATCCGATCGCACCACGCGGTCGGCGAGGGACCGGTCAGGAGTTGGGGCCGGAACCGGTGTGGTCGTCGCCCACGTGGATGACGGAAGGGGCCTCATGGCTTCCCAGAACGACACCACCACGACGCTCGAGACGGCCGCCGTAGACCAGGCGCCCGCCGAGAAGCCCAAGCGCCGCCGCGCCACGAAGAAGGCCGCCGCGCCGGCCGCCGCCGATCCGGCTCCGGCCGCCGAGAGCGTCACGGACGCCGCGGATGCCGTGGCCGCCGATGCCGGCGACGTCACCCCCGCGCCCGTCAAGCGCGCCCCGCGCAAGCGGGCGGCGAAGAAGGCCGCCCCGGCAGCCCAGGGCACCGACCTCGCGCCGAGCGCTGCCGATGGGGAGGCCGCCGCACCCGCCGACGTGGCCGACTCCGCTGAGGGCACGGACGGTGACGCCCCGGCACCCGCCGAGGCGCCCAAGGCCAGGCGCGCGACCAAGGCCGCGAAGTCACCCCGGGTCAGCAAGCGCGCCAAGGCGACCAAGGCCCCGGCCGAGGTCCTGCTCGACGACCTCTCCCTGCTCGAGCCCGGCACGGCCGACCTGCTCCTGCCGATCGACGAGGACGACGAGGAGGCCGCAGACCCCGAGGCTGCTGCACCCGCCGACGACGAGTCGCCCCTGCCCGCGGTCCCGAGCCTGTCCATGCTCTTCCAGGCCCCTGAGCCGGTCGCCCCGCGCCGCCGCCGGGCCACCGCTCCGGTGCAGGCCCCGGTCGAGCGCCCCGCGGTCGACGACACCGCTGCCGACTCCGTGTCGACCTCCGCAGACGCCGACGCAGCCGACGCACGCGACGACGTGGCCGCGGCCGACGACGCCGCCGCAGCCGACGCGGGCCAGGGCGAGTCCGCCACGACCGACCGCGCCTCCGAGGACGCAGACACCGTCGGCCGTGGACGCCGTCGCCGTGGCGGTCGAGGCCGCCGTGGGCGAAGCCAGGGTGAGGACGACAAGGGGGCCACGGCATCCGCCGACGCCCCCGACGCCGAGCAGCCCAGCGGCGCCGGGCCCGAGGACACCGGGGCTGACACCGAGGGCGAGTCGGTCTCGAGCCGGCGTCGTCGCCGCCGCCGCCGCGGCGCAGGCAGTGGTGACGGCGAGGGCGACGACCCGCCCGGAACCGTGACCCGGGTGCGCGAGCCCCGTGGCCAGCGGGATGAGCCCACCGCCGTCAAGGGCTCCACGCGCCTCGAGGCCAAGAAGCAGCGTCGTCGCGAGGGCCGTGAGGCCGGGCGTCGCCGCACGATCATCACCGAGGCCGAGTTCCTGGCCCGTCGCGAGAGCGTCGAGCGGGTCATGGTCGTGCGCGGCCGTGGTGACCGCACCCAGATCGGCGTGCTCGAGGACGGCGTGCTCGTCGAGCACTACGTCTCGCGTGAGACCACGTCGTCGATGGCTGGCAACGTCTACCTCGGCCGGGTGCAGAACGTGCTGCCGTCGATGGAGGCCGCGTTCGTCGACATCGGCAAGGGCCGCAACGCCGTGCTCTACGCCGGTGAGGTCAACTGGGACGCCGCCGGGCTCGACGGAGGCCAGGCTCGCCGCATCGAGAACGCGCTGTCCTCGGGCGACACCGTGCTCGTCCAGGTCACCAAGGACCCGATCGGGCACAAGGGCGCTCGCCTGACCTCGCAGATCAGCCTGCCCGGGCGCTACCTCGTCTACGTGCCCGAGGGGCAGATGACGGGCATCTCCCGCAAGCTTCCCGACACCGAGCGGGCGCGCCTGAAGGCCATCCTCAAGGAGGTCGTGCCCGACCACGCCGGTGTCATCGTGCGCACCGCCGCCGAGGGGGCCTCCGAGGAGGAGCTGCGCGCCGACGTCGAGCGCCTCACGAAGATCTGGGACAAGATCCAGGCCAAGGCCGAGTCGGCCGGGGCCAAGAAGGCCGGCAGTGGCGGCGCTCCCGCCCTGCTGCACGGCGAGCCCGACCTCACCGTGCGCGTCATCCGCGACGTCTTCACCGAGGACTTCACCTCGTTGGTCGTCTCCGGCGACAAGGCGTGGTCAGAGGTCAGCCAGTACGTCGAGGACGTCGCCCCCGACCTCGCACCGCGCCTGCAGCGCTGGACCTCCGAGGCCGACGTGTTCGCGGCGCACCGCATCGACGAGGCGATTGCCAAGGCGATGGACCGCAAGGTGTGGCTGCCCTCGGGTGGGTCGCTCGTGATCGACCGCACCGAGGCGATGACCGTCGTCGACGTCAACACCGGCAAGTTCATCGGTGCCGGGGGCAACCTCGAGGAGACGGTCACCAAGAACAACCTCGAGGCCGCTGAGGAGATCGTCCGCCAGCTGCGACTGCGCGACATCGGCGGCATCATCGTCGTCGACTTCATCGACATGGTGCTGGAGTCCAACCGCGACCTCGTCGTGCGACGGCTCCTGGAGTGCCTGGGCCGTGACCGCACGAAGCACCAGGTGGCTGAGGTCACCTCGCTCGGCCTCGTGCAGATGACCCGCAAGCGGGTCGGGTCGGGCCTGGTCGAGGTCTTCTCGGAGACGTGCGAGCACTGCTCCGGGCGCGGCATCGTCGTGCACTCCGAGCCGATCGACCGGGCCGGCGCGAACGACGTCGGCGGGGCCAACGCAGCGCCGTCGCGATCGGGTCGCGGCCGTCGGGGGACCCCGGCTGCCGGTGGTTCGTCGAACGGCGGGTCGGATGCCGTGGCGCAGGTCGAGGAGGTCCGCACCCCGTCGGGTCCCACGGCCGCCCAGATCGCCGCTGCGGCGCACGCGGCGGCGCTGCGGCGGGCCGAGGCCGAGGCCGCCGCGGAGGTGCCGGCTGACGGCATCCCCACCGAGGCCGAGGCTGCTGTGGCCGAGCCTGCGGCGGATGCCGTCGAGGTCGTCGAGGCCAGCGAGGTCGCCGACACCAGCGAGGCCGCTGAGGCCGAGGTCCCGGAGCCGCAGGGAGCAGCCGAGGTCGAGCCGGCGCAGGTCCAGGTCGTCGAGGCCACGCCTGAGCCTGAGCCTGAGCCTGAGCCTGAGCCTGAGCCGGCGCCGCGAGGCCGCCGCAAGCGTGGCCGTGTCGTCGCCCCTGCCGGTCCGCCGCGGGCCGTGAGCACGCCGCCCGAGCCGACGGCCTGATCCGCCGGCCCGTGATTTGGAGGGCTGCCGGGGCCCCCGGTAGTCTGTGCAGTCGGTGCGTCCACCGAGCTGATGTCCCGTGTCGTCCACGGGGTAGCTATCGGCCGGTCATCCAGGAGACGTGCCCGTAACGAAAGTGAGTCAGACCGTGTACGCGATTGTGCGCGCAGGTGGTCGCCAGGAGAAGGTTTCCGTCGGCGATGTCCTGCTCATCGACAAGATCGGCCAGGCCGGCGACGAGATCCAGCTGCAGCCGCTGCTGGTCGTCGACGGTGGCACCGTGACCAGTGACGCGAGCAAGCTCGCCAAGGTCAAGGTCACCGCCGAGGTGGTCAAGGCGGCCAAGGGCCCCAAGATCACGATCCTGAAGTACAAGAACAAGACCGGGTACCGCAAGCGCCAGGGCCACCGCCAGCCGCTCACCCAGGTCAAGATCACCGGCATCGACGCCTGATCCGCGCCGGAACTCACGTAAAGGACTACAGACATGGCACACAAGAAGGGTGCGTCCTCGACCCGCAACGGTCGTGACAGCAACGCCCAGTACCTCGGCGTGAAGCGCTTCGGCGGTCAGACCGTCAAGGCCGGCGAGATCCTCGTCCGCCAGCGCGGCACGCACTTCCACCCCGGTGACGGCGTCGGCCGTGGCGGCGACGACACGCTGTTCGCGCTCGTCGCGGGTGCGGTCAAGTTCGGCAGCAAGCGCGGCCGCAAGACCGTCAACATCATCGAGCCGGAGTCCGTCTCCGCCCAGTGATCGCACGCCGGGCGTCCTCGCCCGGCCGCTTCACCCACGCCGTTTGAGGGGCGGGCCCGTGCTGGCCCGCCCCTCACGGCATCCATCGAGCACCATCACCACCCTTTTGTCAGGAGCGCAGGCATGACGACCTTCGTCGATCGCGTCGTGCTGCACGTCGCTGCAGGAAACGGCGGCCACGGCGTCGCATCGGTCAAGCGTGAGAAGTTCAAGCCGCTCGGTGGCCCCGACGGCGGCAACGGCGGGCGCGGTGGCTCGGTCATCCTCGCCGTCGACCCGCAGGCCACCACGCTGCTCGACTACCACCACACGCCGCACCGCAAGGCCGCCAACGGCAAGCCCGGGGCGGGCGACGAGCGCAACGGTGGCGACGGTGCCGACCTCATCCTGACCGTGCCCGAGGGCACCGTCGTCAAGGACGCCAACGGCACGGTGCTGGCCGACCTCGTCGGGCACGACACGACCTTCGTGGTGGCCCGGGGCGGTCGTGGGGGTCTGGGAAACAAGGCCCTGGCCAGCCCGCGGCGCAAGGCTCCCGGGTTCGCGCTGCTCGGTGAGCCCGGCGAGAGCGCCGACATCGTGCTCGAGCTGAAGTCGATCGCCGACGTCGCCCTCATCGGGTTCCCGAGTGCCGGCAAGTCCTCGCTGGTCTCCGTCGTGTCGGCCGCCCGGCCGAAGATCGCCGACTACCCGTTCACGACGCTCGTGCCGAACCTCGGTGTCGTCACCGCCGGGTCGATGCGCTACACCATCGCCGACGTGCCCGGGCTCATCCCCGGCGCGAGCGAGGGCAAGGGGCTGGGGCTGGAGTTCCTGCGGCACGTCGAGCGCTGCTCGGTGCTCGTCCACGTCGTCGACTGCGCCACGCTGGAGCCCGGCCGCGACCCGATGACCGACCTCGAGGTCATCGAGGCCGAGCTCGCCGCGTACGTCACCGACGACACCCTCGGCGGTCGGCCGCTGTCCGACCGCACCCGGGTCGTCGTGCTCAACAAGGCCGACGTCCCCGAGGCACGCGACCTGGCCGAGATGGTCAAGCCGATGCTCGAGGAGCGCGGGCTCGAGGTGCACATCATCTCCGCCGTGGCCCACACCGGCCTCAAGGAGCTCACCTTCGCCCTGGCACGCCACGTCAACGAGGCCCGCGCCGAGATCCTGGCCCGGGTGCCCGACCGCCCGCGCGTCATCATCCGCCCGACCGCGGTCGACGACGCCGGCTTCCACGTGCGCCGCGAGAACACCCCCGACGGTGAGCTCTTCCGCGTCATCGGTGAGCGCCCCACCCGCTGGGTGCGCCAGACCGACTTCTCCAACGACGAGGCCGTGGGCTACCTCGCGGACCGGCTCAACCGCCTCGGTGTCGAGGACGCCCTGCTCAAGGCCGGCGCAGTCTCCGGCTCGACGGTGCTCGTCGGCCCGGAGGACAACGCGGTCGTCTTCGACTGGGAGCCCACGATGTCCGCCGGTGCCGAGCTGCTCACCGGCCCCCGCGGCACCGACGTGCGCTTCGAGAACGAGGGCCGCAAGACCCGCACCCAGAAGCGCGAGGAGTTCCACGCCCGCAAGGACGCCCAGACCGAGGCCCGCGACGAGCTGGCGACGGAGCGACGGGCGGGGCACTGGGCCTCCGTCTCCGACGAGGACTGAGCCGGATGCCGGACACCGCCGCTCGCTTGCGGCGCGCCGTGGGCGCGGGGCAGCGCCTCGTGGTCAAGGTCGGTTCGTCGTCGCTGACCAGTGCCGACGGCGGTCACCTCGACCACGGTGCCCTCTCGGCGCTCGTCGACGTCCTGGCCACTCGCCGGGCGCAGGGGCGTCAGGTCGTGCTCGTGTCGTCCGGTGCCATCGCCGCCGGCATCGGCCCGCTCGGGCTCTCCCGCCGACCCACCGACCTCGCGACCCAGCAGGCGGCTGCGTCGGTCGGTCAGGGGGCCCTGGTGGCGGCCTACCAGGCAGCCTTCTCCGCCCACGGGCTCACCGTCGGGCAGGTGCTGCTCACCGCTGACGACGTGACCCGGCGGGCGCACTACACGAACGCCCGGCGCACCCTCGAGCGACTCCTCGAGCTCGGGATCGTCCCGATCGTCAACGAGAACGACACCGTGGCGACGCAGGAGATCCGCTTCGGCGACAACGACCGGCTCGCCGCTCTGGTGGCAGACCTCGTCGGAGCCGACGCGCTCGTGCTGCTCACGGACGTCGACTCGCTCTACGACGGCCCGCCGTCGCAGGGTGGCTCACGTCGGGTTCCGCTCGTCGAGACCGTGGCCGACCTCGACGCCGTGCGCATCGGTGGCACCGGGTCCTCGGTCGGCAGTGGCGGCATGGTGACGAAGGTGGAGGCGGCCGGGATCGCCGGTGCCGCCGGCATCCCGACATTGTTGACCCGGCTCGACGACGTCTCCGGCGTGCTCGCGGGGGAGGACCGTGGCACCGTCTTCGCGCCGGCCGCCGCGACCCGCGCGTCACGCAAGCGCTGGCTCGCGCACGCGACGACGGCGCGCGGACGGCTCGTGCTCGACGCGGGTGCCGTGGCCGCGGTGACCCACCGCCGCAAGTCCCTGCTGCCCGCCGGCATCACCGGCGTCGAGGGCGGGTTCGCCGCCGGAGATCCCGTCGACGTGTGCGCACCCGACGGCACGGTGATCGCGCGCGGCCTGGTCAACTACGCGGCATCCGAGCTGCCCCGCCTGCTCGGGAAGTCGACGCGCGACCTGGCCCGCGACCTCGGGCCGGCGTACGAGCGAGAGGTCATCCACCGCGACGACCTCGTCGTCCTCTGACCCGCGCCCACCCTCAGCGGAGCTGACGGACCTCGAACTGCATCCGCGGGTTGGCGATCTCGTCCTGGCTCTGCACGAGCTGAAGCTCCCGCCGGCCGGACTCGTGCGTGCGCGTGAGGAGGTCGAACACACTGGACACGGTGCGCCCGAGGGCGACCCCGGCATCCCCGCTCTCGAGCAGGTGCGCGGTGAACAGTGCGGCCGTGACGTCGCCCGAGCCGTTGGCCTTCATCGGCAGCTGCGGAGTCTGCACGATCCAGGCGCCGTCGCCGTGGACGGCCAGCATCTCGATGGTGCCCTCGGGGCGGTCGGGGCGCAGCACGCTCGTGACGAGCACCGTGCCCGGCCCCATGGCCCGCGCCCGCTCGACCGACTCCAGGGTCGAGTCGAGGTCGCCGGGCTCGGTGTCGGTGAGGAAGCCGAGCTCGAACTGGTTGGGCGTGATGAGGTCGGCCTGCGGCACGACCTTCTCGCGCAGCAGCACCGGGATCGCCGGGTGCACGAAGCAGCCGGATGCCGCGTTGCCCATGACGGGGTCGCACGCGTAGATCGCGTTCGGGTTGGCGGCCTTGGTGCGGGCCACGGCGTCGAGGATGACGTCCCCGATCTGCTCGCCACCCTGGTAGCCGGAGAGCACGGCGTCGACCTCTGGCAGGGCGCCGCGCTCCTCGATGCCGGTGATGACCTCGCGGACGTCCTCGGGCGCCATGAGGGGGCCGCGCCACGCGCCGTACCCGGTGTGGTTGGAGAAGTGCACCGTGTGCACCGGCCACACCTCGACGCCCAGGCGCTGGAGAGGGAAGACTGCGGCCGAGTTGCCGACGTGGCCGTACGCCACCGAGGACTGGATGGACAGGATCGTGGTCACCCGCGCATCCTCCCAGACCGTGGGCGTCCCTCGATCGGCCGATCGCGCGATGCCGGGGGGCGAGGCCGGACGCCAAGCTCCGGGGCCGATTCTGCATCTGCACCTTCGGTGCGTGGCGGCCCCAACAGGGACCGCGATGACAGACGTCCGGATGCTTCACACGGTGAGCCAGCCCGGCTCACGACGCGATCCATCCCAAAGTTGGTTCGTGCAGCGGGGTGGCTCGCCACGTGAAGCATCCGGACTGCCCGCCGTGGGGTCTCCCCCAAGGGCACAGGATCGCAAGCGCCCGAATCTGTGTCGGCGTCGAGCCCTCGAGCCCTCGAGCGCCCGCACCCCGAGCGCAGCCACCTCGGCGCAGCCGAACCGAGCGACGACCTACCCTTGTGCCATGACTGACCGCACCTCCGGCATCGACCCCGCCGACGTCGAGCAGGTCCGCGTGCTCGCGCAGGCCGCCCGCGCCGCCTCGCGCCGCCTGGCCCTGCTCTCGCGCGCCGACAAGGATGCCGCGCTGCGCACCCTCGCCGACGCCCTCGACGCCGCCACCGACGAGATCGTCGCCGCCAACGAGCTCGACCTCGCCCGTGGCCGCGAGAACGACATGCCGCAGAGCCTCCAGGACCGACTGCGCCTGGACCCCCCGCGCGTCGCCGCCGTCGCCCAGGCCCTGCGCGACATCGCGGCCCTGCCCGACCCGGTCGGCGAGGTCGTGCGCGGCTCGACCCTGGCCAACGGCCTGCAGATCCGCCAGATCCGGGTGCCCATGGGTGTCATCGGCATGATCTACGAGGCCCGCCCCAACGTCACCGTCGACGCGGCCGGCCTCGGCCTGAAGTCCGGCAACGCGGTCATCCTGCGTGGGGGCAGCGCCGCCGCTGGGACCAACCGCGCCACGGTCGCCGTGCTGCGCGCCTCGCTCACCGCCCAAGGCCTGCCCGCGGATGCCGTGGGCCTCCTCGAGGGTGGCCACGGCGCCGTTCGTGCCCTGATGACCGCCCGCGGCCAGGTCGACCTGCTGATCCCGCGCGGCGGAGCGGGGCTCATCCAGAGCGTCGTCACCGAGTCGACGGTGCCCGTCATCGCGACCGGCATCGGCAACTGCC
>Ga0209480_10000412_pt1 | contig 36144 bp, 60 predicted proteins | sample JI61114C2DNA_FD_187501 | JGI IMG/M metagenome (GOLD analysis project Ga0209480, IMG submission 187501) | Wastewater effluent complex algal communities from Wisconsin, to seasonally profile nutrient transformation and Carbon sequestration -... | ecosystem: Engineered > WWTP > Effluent > Algae... | reverse complement strand
CCATAAACCCCTCACTCTAAAGCTTTTATTTTAAGGTACCTCAAATCCTCTTTTCCCCTCAAGAAAATTCAGAGGTTCTTTGGAATTCAGAAGTGCAACAAGGATTCGACAGGATATATATAATCGGATAATCGCAACTTTTCAGCTCATCACATTAAATTACCCTAAAACCTTGTGAGCTAGAGATTTAAGGCATAGAAATTACGGGGCATTTGACTATTTTACGAGAGGATGATAGAATGTTGGCATGAAACAAAACGGCGAAGAAGCCAAAACAAGGACACACACATGAACGCCACATTATTTTTTGAAGATAATTCAATTTTTATCATCCCTGTTATCGACGGGCAGCTATCAATGAATGATCTGTCGGACGCCGAAGATTATTGCGATAAGAGAATGTTGATAGGTGCACGATTAGATTGTTTCAGAGACCAGCGCGACCGGCACATTAATCAGCTCAAACAGTATGGATTGTGGGTCTAACAAGAACATTAAACAACAAAATATAAGGACACACACAATGAATACTGATGATATGCAATGTGCAATTATATTTAGAGCTGATACTTTCAATTGGCTTAAACAGAAATTGATGTACACCGATAAATCTTTTGGTGAATGCATGGACACATTACACCAGAGCTATATTTTTAATTCTGAACATGAGCTCTTTTCAAATTTGAATTATCTTAGCTGGGAACTTTTAGATGATATTTCAAAGGGACTTAGTAAAAAATGTGAAGGAAAAATTGGAATTTACGAAGTTAAACATAAGAGTGATGAAATAAACTTTGTCGCAGTTTTTTATCGCCAAAAAATTTAAACAATTAAAGGGCCTCGCAAGGGGCCCGAACAAAAAAGGAAAGTTTTATGGGTAAGCACGATGATTTTATTTATGTTGATCTGATTGATGTTTTCAAAGATGAATACGAAAGATTAAAATGTGTAGAGGAGAGCAGTATGGATGGGAATGAAAGAGATTTTGTGAAACTGTGGAAAAATAAATATGAAGGATCCAAAATAGATAAATACAAAAAGGACGTAAAGTGAAAATTATCTTTAAACAGAAGAAACAAAAAGAAGATTATATAAACCAATCAGTTATCTATCACATCAGATCTAAAGAGAAAGCGTTAGAGTTTAAAGAATTTCTTGCTAAATCTAAAGAATATTCTCATATGTTAGATTTCTTCGAAAATGAAAACGAACTCGCCACGGCACTTTTTGCCTATGATTGTGGAATGCTAGAAGAATGTTATGAAGCATATATAAAATTGTGCGAAAGATCTGATTTTAGAAAAGGAAATATCTCGCATTTTTTTATGGAAGATTTTGATGAAGCGACTGCGTGGAAATCTCAAAATTGTGAATTCAAGTTTAGAGACTAGCATGGAATGTATACTCTTACACCAGTCATCGTCATTAGAATATTTTAAAGATTTTATTAATGAAGATTTACGCAAGAGTAAGAAAGAATTCGAAAGAAAGGTAATCGCAAAAGCTAACTCTTTCAATGGACCGCTTTGGGACATAGACAGACTAAAAGTAGACGGTGGGCGTGTTATTATGAAAGAGTTACGAGATACTTTTTTGAAAAAATTTGGTGGATATTTCGAGATCTATGAAGGATTCTCTCTGGATTGTCCAACAGATAAATATTTTACGATATATGGATTCAACAAGAAAAGGCGAAAAATGCAACCAATGAAAGTCGTTCTAAGAAAATACGATTACGAAGAAGAGAAAATCTTTGAGAAGGAATCGTCGTTCGCTATATCCAAAAAAGGGGAATTTAATTGTGAAGATGTCGTAAAGGCTAAAGAAGAATTGCGAGATCCGGAAGATTGTTACGATTATGATTTCCCGGAGATTATATTGCCTAACTTTTTTAAAGATCCGCAATTGATTAGAGATATCCGAAACAAGATTCATATGAACATTTTAAGTGAAGATGAATACGCAATGAATGATTTCATCTAGGCTATAAAAACACAGAAAGGAAAATCACATGCTGTACTTTTTGATCAATACTACCCACGGGACCCTAGCCATCCTGGACCCGCAAGACCTTGAAGCTCAGATGGAAGCTGCTAAATTAGCCCTTTGTGGTATAGAAAATTGTTCGTGCAGGAAATTCGATATAGTGAAAAGGATCGAAAATGGAAAAGAAAGTTGAAACGAGAGGCGATGAAAAAATCGTTAGTATTCGTTTTAGTTGCCCTTACGATGTGTACTTAGTTGTAAAGAGGATCTCGCTAAACAAAAAGATGACGATGACGGATATTTTAGTACAATACCTAGAATTCCTGTCGAAAAATAGCGGGCCTAAAGCTCTTTTGAATAGTGAAAGTGTATCGGATTTTGAATTGGTGCATAAGAAGGAAAGACGAAAGAAAGAGGATAAGAAATTATGAAACGTTACCTACAATATTCAGCTTCCCCGAGCTTCCTTAATATATTTCTCTCTCTGAAGAATGAAGAAAAGTTTCAAGAGGAGACAGAGAGTGAATTTTGGGCATCAGAAGAAGAATTTAAAGAAGCGATAAAGGATAAATTCTTCGACACATCTGCTACTAATGTACTGAACCTTGAATTCTCTGACAGACTGAAGCGAAAGTCAGCTGAATTAGGAGAGAAACTCACGATTTTTTGCTTCCGAAACGAGAAACCGCGATTCCTTATTATTTATTTAGAGAGAGCTAAAGAAGAAGAGACCTAAACCAAAGCCCCGAAGTAAAAATCACCGGGGCGCAATTGAGAGGATATATGCAAGAAAACCAAATTTTATCCGAGATTGAAAGGGAATTCGGAGAGCATTTTGATGAATTGCCACGGGAAGATATTGATAAAGCCATGGTACGAATTTTGATTAGGAAACTGATTAAGGATAGGATGAAGATTGAGGAATTGGAATTGAGAAGAAAGGATTTAAGAATGCTAGCCCTACTGATCGTGCCCGGTCTCGTAGGGGTCGCAAGCTCACTACTGATCTAACCACAAGAAAAAAGGGGGTACTCTTACGAGCGCCCCCTAACAACAATCGAAACAGAAACACACACAAAACAACCCTACCACACACTAAAATCTAAAAGCAAACATTTTTTCCTTCTTCAAGAGATTCAAGGATATACTGTTGCAAAATATCTACATCTTCAGCGCACCTAACAATCTGTTCCGCAGCAAGAGCATTGTTGGAATCCGCTGGAAAGTGCTTGTAGAGATCATTCAGGAGGGATTTTATTATAATCGTTTGCATAAAAGAAATTTGGGGCGAGCTAAACTGCTTCATCGGATCTCCAGATTGTCTTTAATGTCTCGTAATATCTCTTTATAGTTCGCGAAGTCTGTCAATTCCCTAGCAAAAATCGTTATCGATCCGATCTTATCAGCTGTGTAGGTTTTTGAACGAAGACACCACGCAATTTGGGCGTCATTTTTCCAGATAACCCCTGATAATGATTCAGTTACAAAATTCTCTAGACTGTTTCCATCCGGCCTCTTTAAGTGATTTTTCCCTTCGAATTCTTTCCTTTTATACTCAGATATGCCTAAGGTGGCGGGAATCTGAAAATGTAAACTAACTAGAAGGGGCCCTGACAGCATAGGTAATTCCTCAGGCTGAATTGCTCCCTTCACATAATATCTTAGGCGCTGCATCCCCTTCACTGTCGGGTTGTAAGAGTTTTTGATACTTCCCTTTGCTTTTGGCGTGAACGGGATTTTGATTTGAAAGCTTCTCATACTCACTCCACAACATGAATTGCATTTCGGTTCGAGGGTCTTTGCTATAAAATTTCTCGGCATCAACTTTTACAATTTGGCGATAGGAGTTAATCAAAACGTGATGTAGCATCTCCAGAAACGACAAAAGGTAATCGCAGATCTCGTAGGAATAAACCGCTGGACAGTTATCCTTGCGGTACTTTTTAGCCTCGCGTTCTTCTTCAGGGGGTGAAACATAAAACCTAACAATAACCGCAACCGCTTGATTCTTAAACATAAACGATCTGAAGTAGCTCTTTAAAACAGACCGCCACTGACAGCTCCTAAGAAACTGAACTGTGAGTCGACGGTCTCTTAAAGAATATTTTATACTATAGATCGTAGGCTCTCCCGGAAGGGTCAGAACTACCGCAGCGCCAGTCAAACCATACTTCTGGGCGATCTTTTGGCGGTTAATTAGTGACTTCAGACTCATTTACCCACACACAATCAATAATTTCATGTGACAATTTTTCTATAAACAGTTCAGCCTGAGCGTCGCATATGTCACAAATTTTCTTACAAACAGCTTCCTCTGAATCGAAAGTCTTATCAGGATCAAACAGAGGGTGCTCTATGTAATACGTCATCTTTTTCATTTATTCTTCCTGTACTTCAAGCTCATGTTCCTCTAAGGATTCCAGTAATTCCTCGCAGATTTCATCCACTAAATCATCAAATTGAGCTACTAACCTGCGTGTAGATTCTTCCATGGCCAATTCTATAGTCCGATCGCAAAGCTGAATCCATGACTTGAACTGGTTATCGTCACCATACAAAGGATGATTTGCCTTAAAATAAACCTTCTTGGACTTGATTACTTTTGGGTTTCGCATGGGATAAAGCCTCTAGTACATGTTTTTTCAACTGGTCGTAATATTCTTTGTTTAAGTAAGTTAGGTATGGAATGTACTCCGACTTCTTACCTTCAACCTTTATTTCCTTCGAGGGCATGCTCCACCACCTGTTATCCCCGCTCACAAAGTATCTACAATCCAGTATCTTAAGTCCCTCTGGATAAATCACTAATGAGAAAAAAGCTTTGAGAGAATTCTTGTTTACCTCTCTGTATTGGCCAATCTCGACTTTCATATTTCTCGCCTTCTGTAGGATTTGTTCGTATTCATCAGAGCCCGTTGTTTCCCAGTCCATCACAACTCTCCCTTGATTTCTTCGAGTTCTTGGTATCCGTCCCACTCCGGTTGATAAAATAAATATGTATTTCCCTCGGTACCGAACATGCGGTTTTTAGCCACGCGGATCTTGACTTTACTAGGATGGGCTGAAGGATCTGTCCTAGCGCATCTATGAAGGATAATCACGTTGTCGGCATACTGCTTTATACTGCTAGATCCCTTGAGAGAGTGAATCCCAACTTCCTCTGTTCCTGTAGATACCTGGCGTGGATGGCATATCAGTAAGAAGTGCATGTCTAGGGCAAACGCTAATTCATGAAGCCTTCTGACTGTCTCTTCGATAGCCTCGTGCATTTTCTCATGTCGTCCAGTCACTAGGTAGTCGAGATGGTCTAGCATAACCACCTTAACCCCAAGATGTTTAGCGGTGACCAATTGCTTCGCTAGTACCCCAATGTCCGCTCCTATAGTGCTAGGATTGAGATACACCTTGTAATGACTCATCCACTCATCAAATTGCTCATTCTCGCGCTGGGTAAAGGTTCTGAACTTCATAGGCTGTCGAAGAACCAGAGAAGCTAGCTTTCGTATAATCGAGCACGGCTTCATCTCCCAGGAATTTATCCATATCGGAAGCCCCTGCATCGCACAGTTGAGCATGAGTTGGGTCGCGAATGTTGTCTTTCCGCATCCTGTATCGGCTGTAATTACCGTCATCTCACCATTGCGAATACCCTGCATGTAGATATCAAGGCATTTCCAACCTGTAGATACCCCTCGATCTATCTCATTCCTACATTCCAAGGGCATTTCTTGAAGCAGGACAATGTAATCGCTCATGCTGGAGCTCGGAGGTACAAAGCTTTTTAGGTACTCTTCCAGAGCTTGTTGGTCTTGTTCATCGTGAGGAGGTGTTGACATGGCTGCCAGAGCTCTTGAAGATAATTCGTGTACAAGGAAGCTAGGCAATCGGGTATCAAGAGATCTTTCTGAATAGGAGCGGGATTTTTTTCACTAACAGAATTAAGCCACTTATTGATAAAGGTTAATGTTCCCTTCCTTGGTTTACCTTTAGGGGTTAGTAGCCATAACTCCATCCGCTTCAATTCACTTTCTATAGAAATCCTGGGGTGAGCAGCTGATAATTTATCTATCAAAGCCTGATCTAACCCAACGAATTTAGAAAATTCACGATCAAAATACACAGAAGATTGTTTAGCATCAACCACTTGTAACTCAAAGGTTTTTACTGTTTCAAGTAATTCTGCACTTCTGGTAGTCTGCTTTTCTAGTTCGATGGAGCATTTTCCAAAAGCACGGATGTTAGGGGGAGATTCAACAGGTCTCCCTCGCTTTATGACCGTACGTGATATTTTTTTTGAATTCAAGAAATTGTTAATATTTCCTGTTAATGTGTTCTCTACTTCTTCGAAAACATTCCCTAAGTCTCTCATTATCACCGTACACGAACCTTACTGCGTCGCGAATAAGTTCTTGAGCTGAAATCTTTCGCCCGGAATTTATCGACTCTAACGCTGCGATATCCTGAACCTTTTGATACTCATCAAATTCAAACCGGACAGAGACCACGACGCTTTGCCTAAAACTTGATATTCTAGCCATATTCATCCCCCTTTGAGTGTAAAAAAGCCTAAACTTATACTAAAATATTGACAATGCCTTCTGAAATTGTTAAGTTTTTGTGTAAATCCAAATTTTAATGGGTGTCTATGAGTGACAAATTCGACGAAGAACTAAAGATTGTGTCTCGAAATATTGTTAAGGCTTTGGTTGTTATGACATTCGGGATAGTACTTGGGATATCTGTAGTCTACCTTACTTCATGATACATCGCGTTACGGATATCCTGAGGGTATTTTCCTCTTATCAACATGTGCCATCTATTATCCTAGAGAGAGCTGCTGCTAGGGGAACCTCAGTGCATTCAATCTGTGCTGGGATTTCTAAAGGTGCCTGGATTCCGGATGGGATGATAAAGGAAGAATACCTAGGATACGTAAACTCCTTCAAACTATGGGCTGAGGCTCAAGTCGACAAATTCCTAGTGGTGGAAAAGCGTTTTATAGACGATGAGTTAGAATTCAGCGGGCAGATAGATTATGTCGTCTTAGGGAAGGATGGCAAGGTCTATCTCGTTGATATCAAGACAACTATAAGGCCAGTGAAGACTCATCTACTTCAAATCGCGGCTTACGAATACCTACTAGACAAACACTCAATTCATGTAAATGGGGCGATGCTGGTGTACTTAAGCAAGGAAGGGGAATTTCCAGATATAACATCAAAAGACTGCTTGAGAGATGAGCTGGATGTATTTATGTCTGCCTTAAAGTGTCACAAATTTTTTAATAAGAAAAGTAATGGAAAAACTAAATCTATACCAGAGAATCTTAGCGATAATGAGTGATCTTGACTATATCGAGAGAGGCTCTGCTAGGGTTAATGGGCAATACCGATTTGTCAGTCACGATCAGGTCACAGCTGCTCTCCATCCGCTCCTAGTCAAACACCGTGTCGTTATTATCCCTACAGTCCAGGAGATGCAACAAGACAACAACCGCACGACAGTTAAGCTCTTGATATCCTTCGTGAACGTTGATGATCCGCAAGATGAATTTTCTGTATCTAGCTACGGCGCTGGCATCGACAATGGAGATAAGGGAATTGGAAAAGCTTATTCCTACGCTTACAAATACGCTCTACTGAAGACGTTTAATCTCGAGACAGGGGATGACCCAGATAATGACGCATCGGCTGTCTATGAGCCAAAGAAGTGCCTTGAATTCGATTCTATGATACCCGAAGATTTTACGGATGAAGAAAGGGAAAGGATTCAGCGATTCTTAGTGTACGGCTCCGAATACATGAAGCAGCCGGTAGAGGATGTTAAAAGGGCTGCGATTCTAAAAATGCCCGAATTCATAGCTGCATTCAGAAAATGGGAAGTAAAAAATAAATGAAAAAGATCTGTATCGTAGGAACTCATGGGTGTGGAAAAAGCACTCTGACATACATGCTGGGCACCTATTACAAGAAGAAGAATGTTAATATAAAGATTGTCAACGAAACCGCTAGGTCCTGTCCGTTTCCTATCAATGAGAACTTCACCTTTCCAGGGGCTCAGTGGATTGTACATGCCCATATCACTAAAGAACTCGAAGCACAGGCCAGGGGATACGAGATCATCATTACAGACAGAAGCCCCATCGATACTATCATGTACGTAATGGCCCTAGATATGGAACGTACCATGGAGTATTACGATCTAGCCTACACAGCCCTACAGTGGATGGATAGCTACGATATTGTGGTCTGGGTGTCCCGAATAGCTGAGGTAGCCTGCGAGGATGGAACCAGAAGCACCGACCCTAAATTCAGAATGAAAGTTCATGATAAATTCACTGAGTTCTTCGATAAAGAGAATAGACTGCATGTAATAAAGGTATCTCAATCTGAAATATTTGGTGGTAACGATGTATGCTTGGATATTGACGATTATGGGGCTACTAGGGGCGTGGCTAAATATAAAGGGCCGGTGGGAAGGGTTCCTCCTGTGGGCTGTAATGGATTTGGCGTGGTTCGTTCATGATTTCTGTTTAGGTGAATTAGCACAGGCATTTTTATTTCTATGTTACTTTGGATTAGCTATTTACGGTATGATTCTGTGGTTCAAAAGATAAAGATTGTGTTAAATCAACCGTGGAAATATAACTTGCGCGACCTAAAAACATGGAGGAAAAATGAATCCGATATCGACAGTGATAAGTAGCTCAAGTGCTATATATGAGCAACTTCCATCAATCAATCGTATGACAAGAAACGCAAGAGATTTAGCTATTCCAATCGTAGCAATAGCAGCTCTATCTAACATTCCTACGGTTACCGGTGGGCCAGTCACCTACGCTGCGTGTTTAGCTACATGTATGGCTGGATTTATGGGCATCTTACCTGCTTGTTTGGCTCTTTGTGCTCCAGCTCTCGCAGCCCCAACCCCATAGGAATCCAATGAACTCTATTTCAAATTATGTACCAAGCTTTGTACCGTCACCAGAGTCTCTCAGCCGGACCTTAAGGAAGAGCTCGACACAGTTGGCAGTCGCGACAGTTGCTATGCTAGCCCTCTCGTCGCTTCCTGGGGCTGACGGAGGGCCTTTGACTTACTCTGCGTGTATTCTAGGATGCACTTTCGCTTCAGCTGGTGCTATGCCTTTCTGTTTAGCTGCTTGTGCGATTGCTTTGGGTCTTCCAGTTGCGCCCTAACCTATTTAGATTTGAAGAGATCCAAGTTGCGGTTATAATTTTAGCCGTAGCTTCTCTCATGGGTCTCTTCATTTTCTATCATCTACTTACTCTTGTTACGGACGTTTTGTTTTGGTTTGTCTGCCTTTTGCTCTACTGAGGAGTCTATATATAAAACCATCTCGTCAACATATCGTAAACTCTGAACTTCAAATACCTTGCGTGTCGAAACATCCAAGACATAGACCTGTCCTCCGTTGATAAGAGAAGCTAGGAATACTAGTAATTCTATCATTTCTTACTCCTTTGTTTGTGAGCTGTATGCATCGCGATAGCTACGGCCTGTTTTTGAGGTTTTCCAGCTTCCATCTCGGTTCTAATGTTCTGTGAGATGACTTTTTGGCTTTTGCCTTTCTTGAGTGGCATTGTGGGCTCCTACGCGATTAAATCAATAGCTAAACACGTAACAAGTCCTGCTCCCCCGCCAACAGATACAACTTTTGTTCCAGAATTCACCACAATTTTACAAACGGCAGTATCACCAGCAGCCATATCCGCAATTCCGTTTATATAAAGAGTACATGTTCCGGAGATATCTCTTATCGCGTAAGGAGAGCATCTACCGCCGTCGTAATTACGTGCTGTTGTTGCAAATGTAATCGCTGATTGAGTGTGAGCCGATGTCATCCCGAAAATTTCTAATACTAAACTGAATCTATAAAGCCCTGTAATCGGCGCTGTAAAAGTACCAGTTCCTGTATTGAAATTACTAGCTCGATCCACGACAGTTGAATTGAAAATGATAGTGTAGTTTGTATTGTCCCCTGTAACGTTTGATATATTTGCGGAGGGATAAGCCACTACACAAGGCTGTAAAGGTAAAATAACATACCCTGAAGTATCAATGCTTAGCGCGTTATTGGTACCTAGAGCTGTTCCCTGAGCAATTACAAATGGGTCCGCATGAGGGCTTGTTACGCTATTGTCAACACCCATACTCCATACAGTTGTAGTTGTAGAAGCTTGGAAGACGGCATCGCCAGCACTAGCACCTCCTGAGACGGCTTTTATAAGAGCTCCAGAACCTGTGTTTGTGTTATCCGTATTCTGCACTGTAAAGGTTCTAACAACACCGGCACCAGTAGATGACAAGGTAAAATCGCCAGTCAGTGTGTTCCCAATTCCAGGTACACCGCTGCTATCCGTTCTTAAAAGCCCACTATTGGCTGTAGCTATCTCTGAGATGGTATTAGTTGCCGAAGAGTATAAGATCCTGTTTACCGTGGTTGTGGCTGGGTATGTAGCCGTAGACCAGACAGCAAAGGTTGAGGTATTAGATAACAGCACCTGATTGGCTACTGCTGAAGTTGTAACGTTGACTGCATTAGCTGTTGCCATAAGTAATTAAACCTTAAACTGTTGTTTCATTCGTGATATCCTTCTTCTCTATATCGTAAAATTTAGTAAAAGTTCTATTTTCGAAATCATAACGATCACCAATATCGCACGAGTCATTCTGAATAACCAAATGATCTTCAGGGGCAGTCCACTTAGCACCGTCTAAAGCTATTACATTCACAACCAAGCCTAAAGAGTTAATAATTGCATGTCTCATATCTTCTCCTAAAAAAACTCTACAACAATCACACGGCCAGCTCCGCCATCTCCACCAGCTCCAGAATTTGTACCGTTGAGTGAACCGCCTCCGCCACCTCCTCCAGCAGCCGGACGTCCTCCGTTACCTCCTCGACCTGCTGACGCTCCTGACTTCTGTCCTCCTCCGCCACCTCCTCCAGTTCCACACGTGATTAACCCTCCAATTGTCAGTTGGTTAGAGCCGTTTCCTCCGTTTATCGTACCAGATTCTGTCCCTGCACTTCCTCCGGCTATAATTGTCACTCCATCGGCATTTTGAACAGCTCCAGCAGCAGCTCCAGCCCTCTCGGTTACGGAATCTGCTCCGCCACCTCCGCCTCCTGATGAGCCAACTTGAACTTTTGTTGATGAGGGCGATGAGGGACTTGTAATACTTCCACTTCCCCCTAGAGCAGATGAACTCGAAGCTCCAAAAGTAAACATCGAAACACCCGAACCTCCAGTCACATTACTTGTAGACCCGCCGGGAGAGGCAGAGCCATTACTAACAAAGGTGACAATATTTCCAAATGCCGATTGAGTTGGTACACCCCCTGGATTGCCGTTGGTTGTATTTGAGGTTTGAGCTGTTCCTCCAGTCCCTCCCAGTCCTACCGTAACCGTCTCCGATGTATTGAAGAATGAGGCTGGGCCTGAGTAGAATGAACACCCTCCACCAGATCCACCAGCGCCACCCCCTGAAGATGTAGAGGCCCCTCGTCTTCCGCTACCTCCGCCACCTCCGCCTCCCCAAACGTACACTTGAATGAATGTAGAGCGAGGATCTTTAGTCCAAGTATCTGACGCATCAAATGTCGTGGTCTTAGATGTGTTATTTACGGCGTTAATTGTTGCCATAAGCACCTTAAACTATTGTTAAATTTCCTACGACGCTTGCTGCTCTCCAAACCGTACTAGCACCGGCTGTCACACATACCAATACAACGCTATCTCCGACATTAGTAGAGGCTATAGAACCGCCTACGCCTATTGTTGAAGAAGAGCTACCTACTAAAATCTGTTGGTTCGCGTTCTGGGCTACACTCCAACTACCTAATTTTCCTACGATCCAAATGACATCCCCGAGATTTCCTGATGCTGGCAATGTATAAGCTACCGCTACAGCATGGTCAGTCACGTAGCCATTATTAGTCGCTAGAGCTTGTGTGGCTCCTACAGCATCCGTCCATGTCAAACCGCCACTCGTTACAGCAATCGTAGGGTTTCCAGCTACTCCAGAACCGTTTGTCACCGAGATACCAGATCCAGCAGCTACCGAACGGCCAACCCAAGTCCCAGATCCATCGTAAGTGGCCAAGCCTGTTCCGTTTGCATTAATCGCGTTACCTGTTGCCATAAAACATCCTTAAGTAAAAATTAGATTCCCAACCGAGTTTTCTATCTGAAATTCAGTGTTCGCTGTTACGCAGGTGATTTCTACACTGTCGCGAACCTGTGAAGCTGCTAATGATCCTCCGACACCAACTGAAGTGCTAGAGACACCTAATGTGATTGACTGACCAGCATTCTGAGTGATCGTGTAGAGGTTTCCGTAGCCTAGAATCTTAAAAGACTCCCCGACAGTAGCTGACGCTGGCAATATAAAATTTACAACACCTACTCCCTTAGGTATAAATCCGTGACCACCTAGAAGCGTTACTGGATTTGCTGCTGAGGTAACTACATTCCATACAAAGCCTCCACCTCCGCTTCCAGATGCTGTGAGAATCCCTGACTGACTCATTATTCCCCCCTTGCGTAGAAGCCTTCGACATACACAGCTCCATACGAGGGCACCGTCGATTGTTTTACATATATCTGAGTGCCTATACCAATACTTAAACTATCGATAACGTTTGTAGGTACGGCATTTGTAGAGAGATCATATAACCTAAATGCTCCGGCAGGCAGAAAGATATTGTCATTGGTACCATCAGCACTAAAGATCATGTCACCGTCAGTACCATTGAAGAAGGTAATCGCTCGCCAATTGTGACTAATAGGGGTTCCGACAGCCGCGAATGCCCCTGAGATGCTTGCGAAGCCTAATGTTTTGTAGGAATCAAACCGTACAATAGCCATAAGCCTCCTAGTTTAAGATCCAGAAATTAATAAGTATTGGGCCTACAGTATTTCCAGCGCCTGAATTGAGTACAGTAAACGCACAACTTCCCGCGCCTGGATCGATCTTGGTAATTATAATGGCTGTGTTAGGATCCGTATTAGAGGAAGAAGCTAAAATAATAGATCCAGCAGTGATGAGAGAGTTAGTTAGCGTTAAAACCTGATAAATTCCAGCGTTCACGGTGTCTGTAAAACTAGCTTGTCCTGTTCTGACGCTATTCACTACAGGAGTCGCACCGGATACAGATGTAGCAGGTACCTTAATACTGCCTGTAATACATTCGATAGAGTTTCTTGTTGCGCCAGAAGATGTAAATGTAGCTCCAGTGCCAGTACCAGCAGCAGTCGAAACCGCAAGACCTGTCGAAGCGTTTGCGTCTAAAGTTACGGTTACAGGTGAAATTGACGAGACTGTTCCTTCAGGGGCTCCAGGTCCAGGAGTGCTTCTTGCTGTAAAGTTAATATTGCCTGTGCCTGACCTGATGGTTGTGCTTGATGTCGTATTGGTGGCTCCTAGAGTGACTGTATTAGGGTTATCTCCTCCCGTACCTAGTTCTAAAGTTGTTGAACCTGTTCCTCCGCCAATACGAATACTTTGAGGATTACTGGAAAATCCAAATAACATTAATCCGGTCTGAGTAGCACCGCCAATTCTAATATCTCCCGACTGACTAACCCCACCTATTTTGATATCTCCTAACCCCGTAGAAGCACCAATTATAAAATCCGAGTTTGATACGCCATCTAAGCTAAAGTCCCCTGTACCAACTCGCATTACCGTTCCAGAAGCGCCTGTGGTATTTCCAATGGTCTGCGTTGAGGCTCCAACTGAACCGAGTGTAGAAGCTCCTGTTACTGTCAGTGTAGTGAAAAGCCCTGTAGGTGAAGCGTAGTCCTCCCATTGTGCGTTACCCGATGAGAAACCTGTGAGGGTATATCCTTTAAACGCGACATTATCAATCCATGTCTGACCTGGCTGATATCCGGTATCGGTAGTGGCAGGGGCTCTTTGGGCTACAATTGGTGCAGGTGCTGTGTTTTCACCAACGTACCCTAAAGGATTACTGAAGATTCCCATGTTTCTCTCCTTGAGTTGTTTAAGTCATTTGTACCATATAAAAAATTATTTGACATCGTTTTCTTCTTCCTTCATCGCATTATCAAAAGCATGCATAGCCATAACGAATTTCAGGGGGTCTCTTTGGTATTTAGTCATGTTGGAGAACGCGCTTCTTACTCGGGGGCTAGTTAACATCCGTCGCATCTGTTTCGCTGCAATCATCATGCTAACCGTATTCAACATGCCATAAGTGTAAACCCCTAAGAATGTTCCACCTAATTTAGCGGCTCCATAAACTGAGATAGCTGACTTTTCATTGAGACCTAGGGTTTCCTTGAGCCATTTATCCCATGCATTAACCCTGTAACTAATCGGATAATCCTTTTTTGCCATAGCTTTAAGCATCTCTAATCCCTTCTGAGTCTGAGCTTTTATGTGCTCCTTGGCGTATTTAGAGGCTTCTTTAGGAACCTTGATTTGTAAAACCTCCTCTCCAATACCACCTTTAGCTCTCTTCTGCCTCATCAACGCTTCTACAGCCTTCTCGCCTTCTATTTGGGCTACATTACGCTGAAATTGTTCTATCTTCTGTGAGATACCCTTGAAGAATGTGACTGCCTGTTGACCGCCTAAATCCCGAATATTTTCTAGTGCTCCTGGGGATTTGATAAAGGTTTCGAACTTGCCTATGTCAAACTTGCCCCCTTTCAGAGTCGTTTGGATCATATCGTCGAAGGATTGTGTCTCTAGATATTTCTTAACCGATGGCCAGTTAGGGCTCCCTTTAAATGTCTTTTCTACGAGATTCCTTCCCTGTTCAGTCTTCCACAGGTTTAGGGTCTTCTCAGGTCTAGTGCCTACCGAGAATGCATGGCTGACATCGTCTAGAATACCCTCTTGGATAGCTCTTCTTCTCAGAGATGTATTGTGAGGGTTCTTTGAAACGACAATATCATTAGCTAACTGTCTGCTGTTTTCTGTTAAGTGGGGGCCGAGTTCCCTATACTGTTTACGGGCTTTCTCATAGTTCATTCCCTGAAGTTTCTCTAGTAGCTCCCTCTCTATCTGTGCTACCTGCTGTGGTGAGGCGACAGCGATTGTTTGTCCAAAAGCGCTAGGCGATTCCATCATTTTCGAAATCTTTTCACCGGCTTTTGTGCGTCTAATCTTGTTGATAGCATCTGTGCCGTATTTTTTAGCCACTCTAGCATATTCAGACTCTGCTAACTCGAAAGCTTTTAAAAGATCTGGATTACCTGCTAAACCTTCGCGAACATCGGTTTTTAAGGCTCTCACAACCTCTTTTAATACATCCTTTACTGTCGGTTCAATAGCCTCATAGTCGATGATTTCATTTAACCGGCGAGCTACTTCCATTGTATTGGCAACGGGTACTGGCTTTTCTGAAATAATAAGATTAACAACACCTTTCTCATCCCGTTGAACTTTATACCCGATATCTTTCAGAGCAGTTTCCATATGATTGATAACGCCTGTATATCCTGGAGGTCTCGTTAAAATCTTATTAATATCGATTAACCTTTCTCCAGTTGCGCGTGCAGCATTCATTGGTGTGCTAATAATTCCGGGCAGGTTATCATCTACAATTTTATAAGCACTCTTGTAGACGGCTTTCTCTTTTTCAAAATTTGTATTTATATCCCGTAAAATTGAATTACCAAGCGTTTCTTCGGATGTAGCTCTCTCTCCTACATTATTGATTCTTCCTTCGAAAGCGCTCTTAGCTAGATTCTCGGATTCTGTTTGAAAATCTACCGGTTTACCTACTGGCTCTGCTAGCTCTGCTGCCTTGCTAAGGATCTCGTCGCTTGTCTCTTTGGATAGCTGCTCGTTTTTGATCTGTAGAGGGGAAATTTCATCTTTAGGAGGTTTTAACTCTTTGATGTCCTTCTTTAGAATTGGTGCCTCAGCCTCTTCGAATGCCCTCTGTGCCGTCGTTTCATTAAACAGTCCCGAAACCTTCTGCTTTGTTGAAGGCTCTCCGACAATCTCCATGGCTTTATTCGCGATAGCCTCGGGATCGGTCATGTCCACGCCGGATTTTTCGACAGCCTCTAGGATCTGATTTATCGTCTTCGCTGCTGGTTGCCCGTTTCCCTTTATGCTATTGTAAACCGATTTAGCAAAACCTCCGGCATAACCTAAAATATTCAGTCCAGTATCTAGAAGCATCCACTCGGTTCCGCGTTCCATCATATCCGCAGAAGTGGGCATTTTCCCTTTCATTACGCTGGTTATTGCTTCGTCCGCTGCTCCTGTAGCTCCGATGCCTAGGATTGACGCGAGGGATGTTAGCTGTCGTTGAAACACAGGACTTTTGGCTGCTAGACTAACCGCGGTACCTTGAAAGACATTAGCTAGTTTGCTGATAGGTAAGACAGAACCTGCAAGATGTCCAGCTACCGCATATGCACCATAGGGGTTACCTTCTTCGTATTCTGGCTGTTTAAATTCAGGGACATTCTCGCTAAGACCAAATGACAATCCATACAAGGCATTTCTACCTAAAGTTTTAGCCCTCATGAATTCTCTCTCTCGCTTCATATCCTCAATGTATTCCCGTTTCTCAGCGAGTGTCATGCGTCCGATTTCTTCAGGTGTCTTTTCTGGTGCTGCGAATATGCCTGCGTCTTTCCTGTATTTAGCTTCGTCTCTCTCCTGAGGGGTGCCGAATTCCTTAACCTTCCAACCAGGGGGGAGATTGGTATCAACAACTTTCCATCCAGCGGGCAGTTCTTGCGTCATCTTTTTGCTCCATTATCTACAGTCCATCGTACGCCGTCACTGTAAATCGTTCTACCTGAGGGATCTTCTAAATATCTTCCCTTCCATTCCGCAGGGTTTAATTCTGGAACTTTTACCTCTTCACCATCGAGATCATAGTCAAGCATCACATCGGCCATGGTCGCGCTTTCCTGATCGAATGTCTGAAGTTCTTTTTCGAGAAGAGTAGGATTGCCCTTAGTTCGCATTATCAAGTTCATCCTTTCTCTACCTCTAGCAAGAGCCTGCTGCGCAAAATTCTTCATTGCTTGGATCTTTGCATTTCTTCTGAATGAGTTATCGGTGCTGCTTACCCCGTACTTATCTTTAATCAACTGCAACTTATTGTTACTAACGACACCGCTTTTGTTGAAGATCTTCAGAATATTCTCGACCATAGGAAAAGCTGTGTTCTCCATGTACATAGCTTTTTGGTTTACACCTAGTGCCGATTTAATAAGGTTCCATCCGCCTTTAGCACTAAATGTCTCACCTAATTCATCGGAGATTTTCTGAATATCCTTTAGCTCCCTTAAGTCGGATTCAAGTTTGGGGATTTCATGTGCCAAATTCTCGTATTCTTTCACGTTGGCATGTATGATTCCCTTCTCAAATTCCGTAAGGTTCTCTTTCTTAGGGCTTAAGGATTTTTCGATAAGCTTCTGAGCCTGTTTGAGATCCAAAGTTTCCCCTAAGATTTTACGCTCCTCTTCACGTTGCTGTTCTGGCACTTCATCGAGAGGTAACATTTTAACAAGACCCTCAACCTTAGTACGCTCTTCTTTCTTTTTAGTTTCATCTGCTTCGCGCTTCTTCTCTTCTTTTTTCTCAGCCTCATCTTTACGTGCTTGTTCCTTTGCCTTTAGTTGTTCCATCTCTGCAACACCTAAATAATTCTCGAATAACTTCTGTTTCGCTTTAGGAGAATATGTTTTAGCGCTGGTTACAGCATTTAGGATATCCCGAGGTGAAGCGTCTTTGGGTAATGCCTCAACGGCTTTCTTTAGTGTATCCTCGTCGGTGCGATCCATGTATCCTTCGGTGAGTCCGCTTCCTATATCACGTCCGAAGTTCGCCCAATCCTCTCTAGGTTGTAAAATCTGAACCATATTACCCTGCCACTGCTTGAGATGCTGTAGGAACCACGTTATTCTGAGCTCCCCAATTGGATATCATACTACTTGCTGCGTCTCCTAGGCCCTTTCCGATGCCTTTTCCGGCGCCTTGGATTATCCCTTGAAGGACCCCTGGAGATTCCGGAGTGTGAAGGGTTTCGAATGGCTTCTGACCTAAGAATGACTGAATACCGCCAATGCGATTCTGAGATTGCTGCTGTTTGGCTTGATATAATAGCTGCGCCAGTTGAGATTGAAGGTCCGAAGCTGCTTTAAGTTGTCCTCGCTGCATGCCTGATCCTAAAGCTTGATTGCCGGATATAAACTTCTCTTGGATCTGAGGTAAGATGTTCTCTTTAAAATTCTTAAGAGCTGGATCTGTTATGCCCTTTTGGAAGTCTTCCTCATTGAATTTACCGAAGATATCCGAAAAAGGACCGGTGCCTGATTTGATGCCCTCATGAATCAGCTTCATCATTTCTTGCTGTTCAGGCGTCTGACTTGTGATCTGCTTGTTTTTGTCTCTACTTCCCTTTATGGCTTTTTGGGCTGAATGGGAGGAATATAATGTCGCTGCTGCCCCTATCAAAGCTGCTATTGTTACTGGATCCATCTTAACTCCTTATATAATAAACTGTTAGATACCCTGAGAACGCCGATCTGTCAGCTCCCGCACTAATCAAATTCACCGTCGTCCCATTTCTAACAATCGCTAATGAATTCGCTAATACCAGTCCGTCGATGTGAGGTAGTAGCAATGTGTCGCTCGCGGATACAGTGCCATTACTAATACAGCAGACCATGTCGATAACCGTGAAGTCCCCTGAGATTCCCAAAGGTATTGCGTTTAAAGTACCTACAGCTACCCAAGAGGATGTCGGTAGAGTTTTAGTCAGGATGGGTTTGTTGTTGACCCATGTGAAGGCTGTCTGACGCTCACGGGTAAAGAAGCTGAGGTCATCTATCGTGGCATTTACAGCATTGGAGACTTGGATGTGCTGATTCTGAAGCTGATATTGAAATTGCTGCTTCTGATCCTCTGGTTGCCCTTCATACTTCTGCCAGCTAAAGTTCGGTTGTAGTTTCATTAGTTGAAGATCCTCCCTGCTGGTTTGACGTAAAGAACCATTGAGTGAATCCTGATAGGTTGGTCTAGTGTATCTGCTGTAAAGTCACCTGCGTTCTGGTAAAACCGTATCGTATGTTCTCTAGCTACAGCTCCCACATAGATTCGTTTCCAGATCTTTGTCTGTGCTGTCGTTGGGCTCATTGCATCTGTAGGGGTAAATGTAAGTATCGTCTCTTGATAGGCTCTGGCAGGATTCCCATCAGCAGCTACATACAAGGTATCATCGCGGTAGAACTGAATTCGAAGTTTACTGGTGGCGTTAGAGCTAACAAGGAGATCGACGTAACCTAGACGACACAACTCACCTTCCTCAATAAACGGGTTAAAGTTCTTGCTAATGACATCCATAAGAATAGGTTGCGTAACTCCTGCCGCGTCAATAAGAGTGTTTGAGCTTCCTAACGTGTAGACCTTCCCGTAACGATCACCTCCCAGATCAAGCAGAGATCCCAATGATTCATAGAAGGAAGCCCAGGCATAGTTAGCATCTTCCCAGGGATCGTAATCATTTCCCCACACATTCGAAGCCGTAACAGTACCGAAACCTAAGCAGTTTAGAGGAAAGGTATAGACAGAATAGGTATTGTCTAAGTAGTTAAACGCTAGTACGTTATCGGATCTAGATACAGAGTTTGAGCCCCCCTGAGCGGATTTAAAACACAACCAGCCTTCCTTGAAATCATCGAATTTTTCACCGTAGCACTGTCCAATACTCGTCTGGTTAATTGATATTGTAGGGCCATCTGAAATGTTTCTATTGGTTAGCGTAAAGTCGGGAATTTTTTCGTCGATACGTTTGACATTCACTCCATCAGAAGCAACTATAGCGGGCTTGCCTATAGCAGTGAAAAAGGAGTCGTAGTTGATCGCAGAATATTTGGCATCGCAGCGCCATATTGAGTTCGTGGTATCCCATCTGAAAGGACTGAAGGCGTCCGCTGTATATCTAAATACCCTCTCTGAATTCGAGAATTTAACAATCATATCCGAGTTGATAAAGGAAAACGCAACTATCGCTTCGGATGTTGGTGCTGGAAGAGATTCATTATTTGTGAAGTCTAAAGCATTAAAAGTAGTCGACCAGTAGATGCTATTTTGATTGACATTACCATTCACACTAGGTAACAGCAAACACAATCTCTCGCGATACATAGCAACGTGAAGACATTTAGTAATCGGATAGGTAAAAGAGAACGGAGTCGAGGATAACTGTGTGTTTAGGTATTTTAAGCTTACGCCATTGTAGTATCTGATATAGTCTACATTATTAGTGATAAACGCATTACCAGCATAGTTCGTCACACTGAAGAAGTTTTTGAAATCCCCAGAGAATGTATTTCCATAGACAGATACAACGGTATTTAACTTATCCGTAGCAGCAGGGGCACCGACAAAGGTGAGTGTCCAAGCTCCAGTAGCATAGTTTATAAATCCAGAAGCTGTGATAGCACCGGTACCTGTTAAGAGTCCGACGCCATTGTCCGTGATCGTGCATCTCAAAGCTGGGACATTGCTATAGACAACGAAATTAACGGTTCCTGGGACTACAAATGCCGAGGAGGTTCCTGTAAATGTGAGTGTTGCACCATCGAAAGCGGGGTTTGGGGTAGCGTTTTCAGTCTGGACGTCGTAGGGGATTCCTGTGATACCATTATCCGTTCCTGCATTCTGTGCTATCAGGCCTGAAAGGTTCACGATCTTACCAACGCGCTTAGTATCGAAAATTAACAGATCGGTAGCCCCACTGCTAGCATAGTATGGTTTGATTCCCATGATATCTAAATCGCCAGCAACGGAACTGCTTAGATAGTCATAAGATACTGTAACGGAGTTGTATACGTTTCCTCCGCCAGGGATCTTCGCTGGAGCTGTATTAAACGTAACCGAGATAGCTTTCGTCGTTAGGTTTATAGTTCCTGTTCCACCAGCTGTACTTTTTAGATTTATAATATTCGGTAGGGTATCACTGTCATAGCTGAGTATTTCACTAGTGGTCGCACCGGCATCTATAGCAGCTTGAACGATGATATTATTTGTTGATGGTACGTAGTTTAAGGTTCCTGTGAAGGTTTTATTTACACCATCGATAACACCTGAAAGCTGCATCGTCTCTCTGTAGCTCATCTTTGCGTAGAGATTGTAGCCTGCGATTTTCTCTAATACACCACGATACAAGTGGGCATTCTTGAGTATCTGGTAAGCATCGCGAGGTAACATCCATGGTTCTAACGACTCATCGAAACCTGTGCGAAAGTTGGATATTGCGAGGCCTTGATATTCTTTGCCCATTAGTAGCCCACCGCAAGCCAATAAATACCATCGACTGCCGAAGATCCATCAAAATAGACAACGCATTGAGTTGTTGAAATAGTGTAGATGTATAATGAAGATTTAGTATTTGGTGTAGATGAACTCACGCTAAGAGTAGGACAAACGGTAAGGCATGCCACAGGAAAAGCAACATTGAAATTAATAGTATAATCATCAGGGTCTGGGGCAGTTAAACTTAAAAACCCCCACTGAAATAAGAGTCCATTAGACCAAGCGTATTTACTAGGTATATTACGTCCGGTCATCTGTATCACTGTTCCCGTAGAGTCCCTCTCGAATAGTTCAGTGATTGTGTTAGATGTCTTCGTGTACAATTGTGTCACACCAGCAACAGGAGCAGGATCACCTAACTGATTAACAAAATGCACAACCTTATGATATCCATCGCTAGCTGTAGCAGAGTTACTTAGGAAATTATGATCTACGCCAATTGATGAGGCTAGATACGCGAAGTTATCCTGTATCAGTGGCTGAGTCTCTGCGATGGTTTGAACTGCCTGCGGGACATTGTTTGTATAGAGCGACATGGGCCTCCTAGAATTTTGATACAGAACGTTGGTACATGTATTCTTCGTAAGTGTCTTGCATACAAACATCTTTGAAGCGGTTATATTCAGGCATCGTCTGTTCGTACTGATCTATCTGATTAAAGAGCTTGAAGATATGTAAAGAAGCTCCCAAGGCTATTAAAGGTCCGAGATCCATCCTAAAGGGTACGTCTGTCGTATTAATCAGAGGCTTAGGAAGTTGTATTCCCTGCATTTTGATAAGATACACATTGTCAGGTACCGGCCGAAGAACGAACATGTTGACGGCAGCTAGTGTCGCAGAGGTGGAATTTGCAAGAGGTTGAGACTTAAAGAATAAGATACCTTGAGGGCGATTTGGATTGTAAGTCTGGCTAGCTTCAGTGATATTAGCATTCGAAGCCGGAGCAGAAGCAAAACCTAGACCAGCGACCGCACCAGTAGGATAGTTAACAGAGCCAGGTAAAGCAGCATTATTGTTGTTGGGATCCACAAATGTTCCTGAGCCCGTGTATGGGTTCGAGGGGACATCCTGCGCGACTTGAATACCATCCGTGACATATAGACTACCTGGTAAAATTGGAAACGCTGGAATTGCAAATGTAAAGCTATTGGTCGTTCCATTCCCCTGAGCCACAACCATCTTATTACATTGCTGCGGATAGTCTTGGTAGAAATCATCAGGGGATAGATACCATGTGAGAGGCCAACCATCCGCGTATACAGTTGGGTTTAGAGTCTGAAAGTCCTGAGGCGCTGTATATTGATCGACATTAGGTTGCGCGTAAAACTTATAGTACGTGTAACCCCAGAAGATCTTGATTTCCTTAGGCAACACATACTGATAGAAGTAATTGATATAGTTAGCCACCTGCTGATCTGACATCATACTAGCATCTGGCCGACCGGTGATCCCTCGCGTCTCAGTGATAATATCCTGTAAGGTCCAAGTAGGGGCTGTAAATGGCATTAGACCCTCTCACAGACGAAATGAGTTTTATATCCTGCGACATACACCTCGGGTATTCCTTCACCATTACGACGATACTTTTCTATGTTTTCTCGGCATGACTCTAGATTTTTGATTACCTCTAGTGGCAAATGAACTAAAGCACCATCGATAAGCTTGTATTGCTTGAATGGATGGGTTTTGCTTGCGTAATGGAATTCTAAAACATGACCCGGATCCCTCTGATTCCTGAATATCACTTTTTCATACTTAGGAACCTCTGTAACGATCGCAAGTTGACCCTCGCCTAGTTCCTTAGCTACCTTTTCAATAGGCTCGTCTGCGGGCCCTGATAGGTGCTGTTGTTGAAGTTCTTCTACCGGCGCTTTTTTCTCTGGAGCTTTTCTTGTTGCAAATGTCATAAAACCTCATGGCGAGGAAGGGTGTTGCCCCTCCTCTTGTTTTTATTTTTAGTAGCCTGTTGGAGTCTCGTACCAGCATTCCCAGAACATCACATCAGCTGCTGTTCCGTAAATCGCTGAGCCTAAAGTCAATCCCTGATACCCAATGTCATACTGAAGACCTGCTGGAGATCCCGGAGTAAGCACTTGACCATTGACAGGATTCAATACAGGAGCTGTAGGAGGATATGAGATAACATCCATGATACCGCCTGAAGAGTACGTACCAAATGCAGTAGTATCGACAGGATTACCAAAGGTGTCGTAGAGGTAGAATTTAGTAGCCGAAGAGCTTGGAACGCCCAATTGAGCTACTACATAACGATTCTGATTAACCTGCGTCATGCCAATAACAGACGAGATAGTAAACGTCATACCGTTGGTTAATGTCATAGAGTTCGTAGGTGTCAGAGATGAAACGGTAACTACACCAGGATTAGCCTTTGTAATATCCGTGATGACATAGTTCGTATTGTACCAATCACCACCAAGAACTACAGGTGTGTAACCGTTCGCAGAGACTGTAACTACCGGTGCTCCGGCTGTGTACGTAGAAATAATTGCGCTTCCTGAAGGAACAACACCATTAACCCATTCGGAATATCCAACGCCTGTACCAGCTGCTGTTTTTGTGTAATTCAGCAATGAGAACTTACTTGGGATAAAACCTAAGGGAATAGTAACTGCAGCTCCAGTGCTAACGAATTGTCCTTTTCTATATTGGCTCATATTACCTCTACAATCTTTGGGTCGATAAGAGACGTGTTATCCAATTGTCATTAAGTAGGCGTGTTGTAAATGGGTACTTGTATCCAACACTCCCTCTCTGATTTAAAGGGTCACTGGTACCGCTAGAGCCCAGAGGTTTAACTATAAATTCGGCTTCCTTGCTTCCTAATTTTACTACTCCGTATGACTCTTGACCGCAGATTATTGAGTTCCACACAGGCGTTGCAGCGCCATTATTATAGCCATTCGTCGACAAAAGCCATCGTACGTTGTTTGTGGAGCCCCATTCCGCTTCTAGAGCATCTAGAGGGTTGGGGTAGTTAGCAGCTGACAAGAAATCCGTGCAAGCTTCGAGATCAGTCTGAAGATTTACATCCATGAATCCCCAAAAGCTTGATCTTACAGGGCTTGTAGCGAAGCGGTTTTCCCCAGCGATAGGCTTCGTCATGAGTCTGGCATTTCCTAACCTCAAGGCACGTACTGCAGTCTTAATGTCCGCTGTGGTTATCTCTGTAGGGGTATTTCCGTTATCACCTTGTGCGCAAGAAATAGACGAAGCTGTTGCAACCATCATATTTCTAATTAGGGTGTCTATAGTAAGTCCTAATTGTAACGATAATACACGGGTTGCTTCATTCAGCACTCTATCTTGTACCGTGAACTGAACCTGATCTGTGATAGTTACAAAGTTACCGTACCATTTAATCTGTGTGCTAAAGTCAGTTACACTTAAAGAATCCCCTGGAGGACTAGTACCGTCTTGAATGGCCACAGTTGCTGCAGATAACGTGGAATACCTACGAAATATCATCTGGTCGCCAGAGTTTAAAGGAATAGTTCTTCTCTGAGCGAACATGTCATAAATGTAATAAGGTCGCGCAAGCGTCAATAATAACCTGTCAAAGTAGGTTCTTACTTCTGGTGGGACTTGCGATGTTGTAGTAATCGGCATATATCAACCTTTATTCGGTTAGATACTTGCTAGATTTCTCCCTGCAATCTTCATAAAATCCTCATCAGACATCGACGCATAATAGTCAGCTTGATTTAATGTCCCATGTCCACCTGCACTAGCTATAGTCTGTGGTTTCTGGGAATTAGCGATCACCCTCTGAGCATCCCTATTAGTAGGTGGAGGTTCAGTTTTTGATCGCGCATTAAGTTCTGCTAATAAGTACGCTGCCTCATAAGGATTACTTGCTTTTTGGATCATCTCAGCAAATATCGGGTTTTTACCTGTAAGTTCTGGAACGTGTTGAGTGACCATTTCTGACCAATTCTGGTGCTGCGATTTAGCCTGGATAGAAGCTAAGGAATCTTTCATCTCCTCACGAAGCCTGATGTTTTCCTGCCGAACATAATCGAAAGCTTTCCGTACATCTCGCGTGTCATCCCAATCTAGAGTGTCCAAAACATCCTTCCTTTCGGGTTCTTGCTGTTGTACGGGCTGCCTCGAATATGCTTCCGCTTGACCTTTCCAGTACTCGCGCTCCTCTTTCAGTTTGGCTGCTTCTTCACGTAGAGCTCTAAAATTAAATTCTTTATCGGAAACTGGAGTAGCGAATTCCTTTACGCTTGGATCCCCGACGACCTGATCCACATTTACGTCTTGATATGAGTTGTAGGGCTGAGCAACTTGAGCCTCGGGAAACAACTCATTCCCTGGCTTCGACATATCTAATTCGTCCATTTTTACACCTTTGATCTCGGCGACAGATCGTTACGCCCGTTAAGCTAAAACAATTGCATTGGATTTCTTCGCAGCGTCACACAGACTTGGTACAAAATCCTTAGCACTCGTGGACATTTCACTTTCACTAATAGGAACGTCATATGGCAGCGATAAAGGATCTACCGTAAGTATTTGATCTTTATAGCTCCATTGAAAAACCATAACACCAAGCATCGGAGCAGGAGGTCGTTTAACGCACACTTCCCAACCCATAACAATGCCGTTTTCTATACTCGCATGAGGCTTAGCAGCAAACAGTATCCAGAGATCTTGACTGAACATTTTGGAGTAGTTAACAGCTATCCTATGTGCGTCTTCCCAACAATCAACAGCCATGGGATCGCGAGTTTCCCCCATCTGCTGCATGCCCGAATGAGGCTTTTGCCCTACTATGGTTGTTAGGCCCATGGGTAATCACGGAATTGACTGTGGGCCATATTCATAGATTGTTCGCATCCTCTCTTGCCAGCCAAACCATAAGCTTCATCCATAGCTTCTACTTTCATCTCGAACGCACCACTCTTCCAATTCTCGGCAACACTCTTGGGAGTCATTTCGGATTGATGACTAGCCATTGGTTGACGCTCATTGTCATGCTCCATGTGTTCGAAGCCTTCCTGGTGTTTCATAATTACCTCTTTGGTTTTAATTTCTTCTTGATACTGCGAGGCGTTTTTGGTCTATCCGCCTTTTTTATTGCTTTCCTAGCTACCTCTAGTGCGTTTAATTTCTTCATCTTCCGTCCGTCCCGTATCGAGCTGTAGGAAGCAGAGTATTTTGGAACGACCTAGGATCTGAATACGATGGTTTTCCTGGTTCCACTCCTTGCCACTCCTCCCAATACTCATGCTGCGCTCGCTCTGATGCTAAAGCTTTTTGCAGGTCAGTTTGGGGCTCTTCAACATGAGGCTTCTGTGGAGATTGTCTGCCCGATAACTGTTGTTGAGCCCAAACCCCTGGAAGTGGGTGGTAACTCTTCTTCGCGTAATCTGCTTGCCCTGGTTGAGGCTTTAAACTGTTGAGGTTACCTTGCCCTTTCATTGGCCTAATCCGTGGTCGTTGTGTCCGTGCGCGTATTTGTAGGTGTCCATATGTTGCGCCTGTTCATCAGCTAACATCCTCTGAAGGTCGCTCTTTACGGGTTCGGGTTGCATATGTACGAAAGAGTTAATCCCTTGCGGTAGATGCCCTTTATCTTTTCTACCCACCCCTATAGTTATTCCCCCTGCACCTTGGTTGAATGTCATGGCTCTCCTGAAAATTGAATGCCTGAAGGACGATCTATCGTCTGCCCATCAAGACACGTAAACTTCCGTTCGCTGCGCATGTTGTTAGCCTTACGCTCTAAGCTTTCCCTTGCATGTGGCTGAGAACCGACATAGTCCAGTTGTGTAGACCAGCTTGGCTCAAATTCCTCTAGCTCATACTTATCGAAAATCCCAAAACCAAACATAAGCCCTACCCGTAGTGATGGTTGTGTAAATCGTGACCGTGTTGAGAGTCGTGATGTCTTTTATGGTGTCGCTCAAGGTGCTGATGCATATGTTCCTTAGCGCGTTCGTGTTGCTGTCTCTCGTGCTCTATATAATCTTGTATTGCATGCTTCTGAGGATGTTCTTGATGTTCGTGTTCTTTCATAGTTCTTACCTTGCTGAATTGTCTTGCGTGCTGTAGATCCGATCCCCCTATCCTCATATCACTATCGCCTACCCCTGTCTGCCCGATTCCATCCATCATTGCACCTGAGTTGGAGCTGTGTTAGTTGGCTTAGTCGGTTCCGTAGCAGGCTGAGGTACGATAGTGTCGGCAGCAGCTAATCTCTGTTCATCTTCGATACCTCGGATGATATTCAGGATTTTCTCGGCGTGTTCAATGCTGGTACCGTGGTTTTTCTGATCCATCGCGTCGAACTCTTTGCCAGCTCGGATAATCTCCATCACGCTGCGAGCTCTTTCCTCCTGCGCTGCTGCCAATCGCTCCTCACTAAGGGCTGCGTCGTATTTGATCTTGCTAAGCCGCTCTTCTCCTAATGCTATGTCGCTGAATGCCTTCGCTTTGAGGAGTTCGTTGATCTGCTTCTTGTCTTCCATTTCCGCTTGAGCTGCTGCCTCTTGAGCTTGTTGTTGCTGTTCCATCTTCTCTTTGAATTTCTTCTGGATAGGGAATGGCGCGAGCTCCCATAGCATTTCGGTCGGTGCCTGCATTGCCCAAGCTTGAAGGAATGCCTGTTGCCTTTGGGTGTCGGTCATCACAGTTTCAATGATATTAACGTCGTATTCTAAGAAAGTACCATTATAGAATTCAGGCGTAGGTTCTTCTTTAATTATGCGTTTAACTTTTTCCGGCGTGTATTTCTGAATCATCTTCAAGACTTTCTTACTTAACTGGTACTGAGCCTCTCTCCAATTATCGAATATAGGCCCTAATCCCAGCATCCCCATTGATTGCTTCATCTGGAACAGTACTGCGCTCATCCTATCGGTGGTGTCAGATCCCGCATTGGCTATATCCACCATCTCCACCATGTCTTTATCGAATGAGTCCTGTAGAGCGAATAGACTTTCGGGAATGTTAGGGGAATCAATACGTTCAGCATCAGACAGTTCGAAGCCAGGATTAAAGAAGATAATTTTACCTTGGCCCGTTTGAAAGAGAGATTTAGGATTAGAAACAGCTCCAGACTTAACTTTCCAACCGCTCCCTATTTGAGAATCGACGATATCTAGCAGTTTTGATTTGCGCATGTTGTATTCTTCTTGAGGATCGCGCAGTAACCTTACTAGGCTTTGTATCTTCCATTGAAAGAGGTCATAGGAAGGTTCGAAGACGCTATACACGGGCACGAATGGGTACTCACCTATACCCCAGGGATCTTCACCACTATAAAGTAATCGATTCTCTACTATAACGTTGTATTCCACAGTCTTATAGTATCCCTCGATCACCGCTAGATTAGGGAAGAACTTCTGCATCATCTGTAGGCGGTTTTTATCACCTTTCCACGGCTTCTGTTCCCCTGTTATCTTATCTACGAGGAGCCAACCCTTCTTGTAGCGCTGTTTCCAGTACTCGTTATAGGCTAAAAGCTCCTGTAGACCCCACTGACGGGCATAAGGTTCATAGGTAAACTTTTCGTCTCTATTCCCATATCCCATAGCGTTAATCTCTTGCTCACATCCTGGCACCATCGACTTAATAACATCCTTGCTCAGGTACTTTCGTCGAGCTACAAAGGTGCAGTCTTCAAGGTCTATACGTGTGCTGAAGGGATCCCAGATAACGTCGTTCCAGTTGTCTAGATGAAATTCTATGCGACCGTTAACATAATCGTTTCTGTAATCTATCCAAGGGGAGATCCAAGAAAGTCCAGAACATAAACTGCCGTGACGTGCCTTTGCTAACTGATTATAGCCTTTAGGTTGCATTGCATGTCGCAGAAGCTCAGTAAGTTGATCTGCTGTCTGGGCACTGCTATTTTCGAAAGGCACGACGATACTGCTATTCTCGTGTGCTTTTTGATAACCCGACACTGTATCGATGATTTTTCGTGTCTTATTGAACGTGAACGAGTTGCGTCTTTCGTCATTTAGGTATTTTAATTGGTCTAAACTCCACTGGTTGCCCAAATAAAAACCAACGTCCCTATAAGCTTCTGCATAGTAAGTATTTAGAAGCATGTAGGCGCGATTGTAGTCCTGGGTGAAGTCTGAGACAACATCGTAATCAGTCGGCATCGTTACCTGTTAAGGCAAAGCACGTTCGAACTCAACTGATTTGATTAAAAACATTTATTGAATTTTAAAGCAAGCGGAAACGATCAAGTCATTTTTGAAGGATAAACACTTAGGAAAAAGATTGACTAAAGATGGGAAAAAGGGGTAAAAAAAAGGCGGCCAACGTGACTGAAGACCGCCTCGAAAAACGCACAGATCGGGAAAATCACTAACCGATTCTGCAATACTGCAATAGCCGAGATAAGAGTCTTCAGGAAAGAAAAACACTGATCTGCTGATGATCTACTGATAATCTGCCGATAACCTGCTGATAATCTACTGATAATCTGCCGGTGATGTTGATGTTGATCTCTCCTGATCTCCACGAAACCATCTTATTGGATTTCAGGAATTCAGGTCAACGTTTCTCATGTTGGTTATCCTAAATCTTTTAAGGTGTGTTTTATATGTCCAAGAAAATCGATCCTGCCCAGTTAGAATCCCTCATCCGCGACTCATCAATCTCTCCCAATTGCAGATGGCTAATTATCCGCCTGCTATCCAATGAAGAAAATGAACCTATTTGTCCTAGCGAAATTATTGAAGAATGTAAGGGTTTTTTAGGAAGAAATAAAGTCTATCAACTCATAAACGAAGCTGTAGAAGCTGGTTATATAAAAAAGACAGAATATTATGTAAATAACTTAAAAAGAATTAGGTATTCCCTATATGCATAATCAATCTAGTTTACCTCAAGATTTCTCAGGCCCACACGGTCGCACAGCAACAGAGCGCAGAGAGCGCAAGCCTAACCATTACTACCGTACAGAAATTCCCAACGTCATCTTCGAATTAGGTTTAGACCCTTACTGTATTCGCGTGTATCTCCAAATAAACAAAATAATAGGGGATAAGGGGGTTTGTCAGACTTCCTATGTTACCCTAGCAAAAGACTGTGGTATGGGAGAGTCGAAATTCAAAAGATGTATCAAAAAGTTAGCTTCTCCAAACGAATTTCTTGTCTGTCCGCTCATTAAAGTTACACCTCGAAGAAAAGAAGATGGCTCTAGGGATATTAACGATATTAAAATCAATGATATAAGGTATATTTTATATGTCTAATACAATCGATCACTCCCAAGCGGGTCCTACCATTCAACGTTGGAAGCACGATAAGAAAAATCCATACGTGATGGTGACAAACGCTCTGATTCGCGACTCATCAATCTCTCCCAATTGCAGATGGCTGCTCATTCGTTTGCTATCAAATGGCGACGATTGGGTTATTCATGTCCGCCAAATCACTGAGGAATGTAAGGGTTTTTTAGGAAGAGATAAAGTTTACACTCTTATCAACGAAGCTATAGAAGCTGGCTACATGAAAAGAGAAGAATTTACCGAAAAGAACTTAAAAAGAATAAGATACGTAATTTCAGAGGAGCCTGTTTTCAAAAAATGTTTTCTATTCCCTGAATTTCAGGAAGCTGGAGAGACGCGAGTTGACGCCCAGGACGAGTCATATAATAGCATAAGAAAGACCAAGGAAAGAACTTGTTTGTTGCCTGACGGCGTTGAACGATTATCAGACGAACTTTCTCAAAAACCCACCCAAGTCCAAACCGTGGAACCAAGCGAGAATTCGGGCAAAGTCGAAACCGGTCAACCTACCAAAAGTTCGGGCAAAATCGAAACCGGTCAACCTACCCAAACTGGAAATATCACAATCCAGGGAAGGAAAGGTCCCGAGATAATCACAGAATCCCAGCTCTACACGGCGATTATAAATTCCAAAGGTGATTGGGCTGCCGATGAGATTAGATACGCCTGGAAAATGCTTGCTGAATACAAAAACACAGTGTATGATTGGTGGGCATTTATCAAAGGTACAATGCAAAAGTTCAGAGATCAAAAACTAAGTGACAGAATTTCAAATAAAGGATTAAGAAAAACATGTTCACAGAAGCAGACATCAGAAAACTCCAATGCAAATACTTCGGAGAGCGTTACAGAGGAGCAAGCCTCGCCAAAATTGAGCTCCCTAATGCCAGCGCGATGGAACTTAACGCTTGGAAACAAGAACCACACAACGCATTAGTGGTCTTAGGCCCGGCAGGAACGGGGAAAACCTACCTTTGTTCGGCTATGCTAGAGGAAATCCCTGTGCTGTATAGGTCGTTTCGTATTCACAATGAGAGAGAGCTTCTTGAAAGGCTACGACAAGGGATACAATCGGGACAAGGTGACTATTTAGCTAACCTCCATTACCTTATAGACGATGATTTCCTAATTCTCGATGACATAGGTTCCGCAGGAAAAGCTAAAAACAATGAGTGGAGAGAAGAGATTCTTACTGAGACTATTGACTTTAGATATAAACAGAAGCTTCCTACGATTTACACCAGCAATCTCACGAAGAAGGAATTCCAAGCGATCTATCATCCTCGAGTCTGTAGTCGCCTGTTTGCCACAGAAAATTGCATTGTTGACTTCTTTGGATTGCCCGATTTGAGAGAACAAGGGTTATAAGGCCCTTTAAAGGCTCTAGGTTGAGCTAAAATAAGAAAGACAAGACTTCATAGCTATAGACACAGAAAAGTTCACCTAGGGCAAGTAAATGGCATTCTCAGAGATCGAGGAAAAAGAGCGAATTCAACAAACACTGCCTGGCGGAAAAAAAAAGCAGAGAACAACTAAGATTTACTGGTGACATGTACCTTTTTTAGACCACATTATGTTGACAATCAGACGTATACGAAAATGCTTACACAAAAACGTCGATTTTCATAAAATTAACCGAAACATGGAGATTGCAATGGAAAACAGTGACGATAATAAATATTCTAAACGCGCCACCCCCACTGCTGCTTCATCAACTCATACTGAACATCTCCAATTCCAATGTCTGGTCGATATTCTGACTCAGTTACTGCAAGCATTCGAAAAGCATCCGCCCCATGAGAAGTGTAATCATGAAACGGACGATCAGAGTAAACCTTGTACTGCTCATTGTACGTTTTCCGGTAGTTTGAAAGACACTTTACCCCCTTTTCGCATCGCTTTTCATCAAACCAGCATCTTGAGAGAATCATACGGACAGCTTCTATCCCAGATTCTAAGCTCAATTTTGGTGCAACACGGAAGTTCAAGCCTAACCGACGAGCTGTTTCAAGCCTTGTCTTACCTGTTGTCAACTCCCGAGCTTGGATGTCATGTGGAGCAACGTGAAGGTCAAATACGCATCCGGTTTCACGGCGAAAATCATCCAAAACACGTCCATAGTGAGCTAAGCCTTCTCCTGAATTTTCGTAATAATTGATCAGGTGAATCTCTTTTCCAACGAATTGCGCAAACCAAATGGCCGTACTATCGCCAATACCCAAATCCCAATAAGTCCTAACGGGAACGGAATGGTCGTAATCCACTCGTGTTAGCTGTCCCTTCTGTCGTAAGCCGTCTATCTGCCTGCCGAAATAGCTACCTTCCTGACCCCGATTAAAGTTACAATAAAACTCCTGCTGAATCATATCCTCTGGCATTCCTTTTCTTCTCTCAGCCTCGACTTGCTCATCACTCAAAACGCCAGTCTCTCTAACCGTTAGAATCTCAAAAAACCACTCATCAGGGTTACGCCTGGCAATCTCTGCCAAATCCCAGCCATGATTTTTTCCGCGAGGTGTGTAGATAAAAGAAACCCATCCTCCGTTAGCTGCCAAGATCGGTTTAACGAACTCATAAGCCATCGGATCCATCAGAGACCATTCGCTAAAAACAATTCCTCTCGGGTTAGTTCCCATAATACTATCATAAGAGTCTGCGCCAATTAACTGTATAATGGATTGACCTTTTATTCCATTAATCCACACTTTCATTTCGGTGTTGTTAGGATTTCCATCGATAATTGTTTTAGGAATATAATCAAGCATCTTTTTGCCATCGTTAGTCATCCCATCCCACAGAACCCTCTTAGCCTGCGCATAGCTAGGAAGGAAGTAATAATATGTTCCGGGCTCCATGTAGGCGCGTTTAATCATATAATTCCACATCGTAGTATCTTTACCGCCCCTGCGATGTACAACCCAACACACATTACGAACGCCATCATCTAAAGCCCGAAGAACCCTTAATTGGTAATGCCTAGGCTCGTATCCGTAGGGGATTTTAAGAGTTGCCAATTTCACTTTCCTCCGATTGAATATATTGAATGATATCCCTAAATAACTCTTGATGCTTTACATATATCTTTGACATTAGAACTAACTGATAAATACAGAGACATTTAATACCTTCTAAAACAGCATCATCTGATATCTTATGATTCTGTATAGCTAGACTGTAAAACATACAACTTAAATCACTCAAGACATCTTCAAAATCTTCAGTTAACATCATATCTTCAATTCGTCTGTAGTCTTTCTTAGTTAAATTCATAAATCCTCAGAAGGTGATAGTTTCTTGTCGTCATCTAAAAGTTTCATTAAAGATTTGAATGTGCTATCGTGTTTTTTATACATTTTAGTTAACATCAATAAATTAGAGAAATGTGTAAATGTACAACGTATTATATCGAAATCTTCATCGTTTGTTGAGTCTGTGTATTTAATAAAATGATTTATACTTATCATATCATTCAAAACTTCAAGGAAATCTTCTTCCGGTATGAGAGAGAAAATTTCCGATATTTTTTCTTTAGTGAGAGACATACAAACCCAGCTGTAGAGATTTAAAATACCCAAACAGACCGTACTGATCTGTCTGGGCTTTGTGATCCAAGTGCACCCTCAACGGCGATGACCATCAAGAAAGAACCACAAAAGGAGCCTACTTATGCTTCTTAAATTCTTTTTTGCCAAGCGTTACGAATTTATCCCGCTTCTTATCTTCTTTCTCTAAATGTTTTAGGTCTTTTTCAACCTTTTTTGCTTCGCCTTCAATCTTTCGGATTTTTTTATCCATTGCTCTCTCCGTTGTAAAAATCTCTACACTTTAACTTAAACATAATCGGGCCACCTCTCCGAAACATCATGACAGGATGAGCGCGAGCTACAATACCCTCCATCTCATGTTCTTTCTGTGCTATCTCGGATTTAGGCCTACCCTTAACGAATTCAACGATATCTTCAATCCTCCAAATATTCCCAAGCTCAGGGGCTGTAGTAATTTCCAATTGATCTGCTACATCCTTAACGCTATCTCTATCTAGCCATAATCCAGAACAAAATATATCAAACAAAGCAAATGACATCTTTTCGCTATAATATCTTGCTGCTTGAATACTTCCTCCATATCCTTCACCAAATAGAATTGCGTAATTAGACTCTGAAAACACTGATTCCACCTTTTCGTAAGGGAATGTGTCGTAAAGATATTTCATCAACTCAGGAGGAAGAAGGGCTTTAGATGTTCGCCCTTTGAAAGTAATTTCTCCCTTAGATCTATCAAAGCAGATTCTAATATTCATGCCATCAATTTTTTCAGAGACTTTCCAATTTTTGATTGATTCGAACTCTGGCCTTGCGTAAATCCCGTTTATCAGAGGGCGTAACTTCTTCTCCATGTCCTTCCCTAATGTACAAGCTGTTAATTTTAGGATATTCCATAAAGTCTAACTTCTTCTTCCAATGGTACGCGCCATCTTCAATGTTAATAATTCCAGTGGCTTCCATCGTACCCTCCTTCACAATATTGAATGCTCGCGATTTCACTCTTCCTAACAGCCCAATCATCCCCAATCTGTATCCATGTTCCAAATAAACTACTTAACTGCCTAATTAAATCTAAGAAATCATCCTTATCCACAACGGAAAATACCATTTGCTCTCCGTTTTTTAACTTAAACAACACCTGGTTATCGCAGCTCATTTGTCCCCCAAACTTATCTTAGGTAGACTCTCACCTTAAATAATTGTTGTCAAAAAAAATCTAGAAACGCAGGGCAAAAAAGGTGAATCAAATGTGAAAAACGATAAAGAAAAAAGAAAGGTAAGAGAAGAAAGTAACAAAGAAGAGAAACTCGGTCCTGCGTCCCTCGTTCCAAAGAAAAAAGAAAGTATGTCGTCCCGTCCCCTTCGGGTGATTGTAATTATTTCTTTAAATTAAGCAATAGCGTCCAATTTATAATACGTAAATACCTTATGTATAGCTACTTATATCAATGCCCGCGAAGCGAGGCGTGCTCCCAGCGGAATAAAAAGTTAGCGAAAGCAAACTTTTTATGGAGCGCTAAAACTCCACGGTACAAAAACACAGAACACAGCCTAGAGAAGGAGCGAGACCAAGACCTTAAGTAATAACCGGTTAGCTATTCAAACGGTTTTCGCAACGAGGGCTCCGCGGCTAACACACTCAGCCACTCCGCCTACAGACAGAAAGTAGCTCGCTAAAGCTCCTACTTTCCGTATAATGCGCCCTAGTCGCTGACGCCGCGACAGGGCGCTTAATCAGACATCATATGCGGTCAAAGAAAGCCAACTCATTCGGCTTTCTGACCGCTATAAGATGTAATAGCAGGTTAAAAGGTCTCTAAAAGTGATTTTTCCTGAAATCCTCACCAATGCCCTTCATTTGACCTACAGTGAATTATTTAATCCGATAGTGTATTCGATAGCCTCTACGTATTTTCTCTCGTTGTAGGGGATTTAAACGATACCCTTGCGCAAATCCCTAGACTTTTTGCCGAGCTGTTCTCAAAACCCTC
>Ga0209480_10000410_pt1 | contig 36158 bp, 31 predicted proteins | sample JI61114C2DNA_FD_187501 | JGI IMG/M metagenome (GOLD analysis project Ga0209480, IMG submission 187501) | Wastewater effluent complex algal communities from Wisconsin, to seasonally profile nutrient transformation and Carbon sequestration -... | ecosystem: Engineered > WWTP > Effluent > Algae... | reverse complement strand
ATTGATTCCATTATCACTTTTTACTTTTATACTTGATTTATTATTTAAAATTATAATTAAAAATAGAATCATAATGAATATAATACAAATGTTAATAATCATATTGACATTAATGTATCTTAAAAAATATATTTAAAAAATGAAAAAAATAGTTTACAGTTTATTACTAATTAGCTCAATAGCTTTTGCACAAACCGAAAAAAACGTTGGTGATTTTACCAAAGTAACGGCTTTTGATAAAATTGATGTCAATTTAGTAGCTTCATCTGAAAACAAAATAGTTTTAACTGGAGCAAATTCGCAAGAAGTTGAATTAGTAAACAAAAATGGCGAATTAAAAATCAGAATGCCTTTAACAAAAATGTTAAGTGGTGACAATGTTTCAGCTACGGTTTACTACAAAAAATTAGAAGGTGTTGAAGCTAATGAAGGAAGTAGAGTTTCTTCAAAAGATGAAATTTCTGCGATTAATTTTGATATCATTTGTAAAGAAGGTTCTGAAATTAAACTTACTCATTTACAAGCAGATAGATTACAAGTTCGTGTTTCACAAGGAAGTATTGTTACCATTAAAGGAAATGTAAAAAATCAAGATATTTTATCCAATTCGGGCGGAAAATACGATGGTCAAGATTGTAAAACCCAACAAACAGTAGTTACAGTAAACGCCGGTGGAATGGCTCAAGTATATGCAACTGATTTAGTAGATGCAAAAACAAGAGCTGGCGGTGAAATCAAAATTTACGGTAAACCAAAACAAATCAACGAAAAGAAAATTGCTGGAGGAACTATAGAACAAGCTAAATAGTTTAGTGATTAGTAAAAAGTAACTAGTAATTAGTTATTTTTTATAGAAATTAGTAATTTTATACTTTAATTAATAAGAGTCTTGTGAACTTATCACTTATCACTCTTTACTTATCACTTAAATTTGCATTTACACGATATACTTACCGCCATTCCATGGGGACTTTTGTTAGCTTTTTCAATTGGTCCTGGTTTTTTTGTTTTACTTGAAACCAGTATTACCAAAGGTTTTAGAGCGGCATTTACTTTTGATTTAGGAATTGTTTTTAGTGATATTATTTTCATTTTAATCGCTTATTTAAGTACCAATCAACTTTTAGAACAATTAAAAGATAATCCAACACTTTTTGTTATTGGAGGAATTATCATGTTGGCTTACGGATTAATTTCGTTTATTCAACTCAAAAGAAATTTCAAAAAACAAACTGAAATTGAACAAGACGATGATAATATTCCAAAGAAAAATTACTTTGCTTTGTTCTTCAAAGGGTTTTTATTGAATTTCATCAACATTGGAGTTTTAGGTTTTTGGATGATGATTATCATTACTTACGGACCACAAATGGAAATGAACACTTCTCGAATTTCTGTTTTTTTTGCAGCAATTTTAGTGTTTTATTTATTGTTTGATGTAGCTAAAATATTATTAGCAAAGCAATTGAAGCATAAATTAATTCCAGCAAATATCTACAAAATCAAACGAGTAATTAGTATGGTAATATTAATTTTTGGTTTGTTTTTTATCCTACAAGGTTTCTTCCCAAAAGAAAAAGAAATGATAACCAATAAGTTATTGCCTGATACTGCTATTACTGAATAATATTTTTCAATGTTTATCGTACTGAACTCGTTTCAGTATCTAATTATTTTATTCTAAAAATTATCCCATAAAAAAACCTCCTAATTTCTTAGAAGGTTTTAGAGGCATCGCCCGGAATATCTTTAATTAATTTTTTCTAAAAATTAAACAAAAAAAAGAGCTACTATTTCTAGTAACTCTTTAGAGGCATCGCCCGGATTCGAACCGGGGTAGACGGTTTTGCAGACCGCTGCCTAGCCGCTCGGCCACGACGCCATTAGTTGAACGGACTGCAAATTTACATTTTATTTCTACTTATGCAAAATATTAAGTAAATATTAAGCTATAATTTCTATTTATAAAAATTATTATAATACTTTTGATTCACTAAATATTTACAATAAAAAATGAGAAAAATCTATTATTTAAAGCCTGTTTTTAATTTTATTTTAATTGGATTACTTATTTTAACATTTAATAGAATTTTCTTATTTATAATTTTTAATGAAAGAGTTGTAGAAACTCCAAATTATTTTCAATTATTTAGTATTGGACTTCGTTTTGATTTAATTCTCCTTTGCTATTTAAGTTTTCTTCCATTTGTTCTTATTACAGCTTTACCAAACAGTATTTTAAATAAAATCAAACAATTTTTCAATGTTTATTTTATTTTCTTCTTGTTTCTAATTCTTTTAATGGAGTTATCAACTTTAGATTTTATCAATCAATATGACACGAGACCAAATCGTTTGTTTTTAGATTATTTAATTTATCCAAAAGAAGTAGTTGGAACTTTAATTAAAAGCTATTTACCTTCTTTAATTATCACCACAATTTTACTAGGAATAGCATTGTTTTATGCTTTCAATTATGGAAAAAAATTATTTTACCCTATCGAAAGTAAGTATAAAAACAAGTTACTTTTATTTCCTGTAGTTGCTTTCTTTTTGTTTTTTGGAGCTCGTGGAAGTTTAACTTCTAAACGTCCAATAAACGCTAGTAATGCCATCTTTTGTTCCGATCAAATGACAAACTCATTAGGATTAAATTCGTTTTATACAGTAGCTTTCGCAGCGTATTCAATGAAGAATGAAGGAGATGTTAAAAAATATGGTAAAATGGACGAATTAGAAGCATATTCTCGTGTAAAAAAATACATGGATGTAACTGAATTTATTCCAGGAGAAGTACCTTTTTTACACCTTCAAAAACCAGATGCTCCACAACCAAAATACAATGTGGTAATCTTTTTACAAGAAAGTTTAGGAGCAGAATATGTAGGATGTTTAAAGGGTTTACCACTAACACCTGAATTAGATAAATTATCAAAGGAAGGTTTATTATTTACCAATTTATATTGTACCGGAACTCGAAGTGTAAGAGGAATTGAGCAAGTAACCGCAGGATTTTTACCTAATCCTTCCGAAAGTATTGTTAAATTAAGTGGTTCACAACAAGGGTTTTTTACCTTGGCAGATGCTTTTGGCCGTCAAAATTATGATACGAGTTTCATTTATGGTGGAATGGCAAATTTTGATAATATGGCATCTTTTTTCAATGGAAATGGATTCAAAAATATTATTGATGAGACTGATTTTGACAACGATGGAAAAAAATATGCGATGAAAGGAACTTGGGGATATTCCGACGAAGATTTAGCAGTGAAAGCTAATGAATATTACAAAAATCTTGGTAATAAACCTTTCTTTTCTTTGATGTTTTCAACTTCAAATCACGAACCTTTTGAGTTTCCTGAAGGAAGAATTCAACTTTATGAACAACCTAAAAATTCTGTTCATAATGCCATGAAATATGCTGATTTTTCTATTGGTAAATTCTTCGAATTGGCTAAAAAAGAACCATATTATAAGAACACCATTTTTGTAGTTATCGCTGATCATAATACTAGAACTTACGGTAAAAACTTAGTTCCAGTAAATAAATTTCATATTCCGGCTTTAATCATTGCACCAAATGTTGCAAAAGGCATTACCTATGAAAATTTAGCAAGTCAAATGGATATTCCATCAACGGTTTTAGCTTTATCAGGTATCACAACTAAATCGCCAATGCCAGGAAGAAATTTATTAAAATTACCAAAAGGTACAAAAGGAAGAACCATTATGTTATTCCATGAAACCTATGCTTTTAGAGTAGAAGATGATATTGTTATCTTAAATCCAAATACAAAACCATTGCAGTTTAAAGTAAAAAGTGACACTGAATTAATTCCGGTTGCTTTAAACGAAGAATTAGCTAAAGATGCACTTGCTCATATTGTGGCATCAAGTAATATGTACAAAAATAGAGTGTATAAAATAGATTAAAAACAAGTGGAAGAGTTAATTTCTAAACTCTTCCATTTCTATTGTAACCGCTTCTACATCGCCACCAATAGGAGGATTCAATTTAGAAACCGCTAATTTTATTCTAGAAATCGACGGAATTTCCGCAAAACATCTAGTGATAATGCGCTGTGCAACATGTTCTAATAATTTAGAACGAATCGCCATTTCTTCCACTACAATTTTATTCAACAACACATAATCAACGGTATCAGCCAATTCATCTGTTTGAGAAGATTTACGCAAATCGGTTTTAATTTCTAAATCTACACTATAATCTGAGCCAATTTTTCCTTCTTCTATCAAACAACCATGATAAGAGAATGTTCTGATATTTTGTAATTTAATAGTTCCCATTTTTTCTTTTATTATATACCAAATTTACCAATTTTTAGCCATTTTTAAGGTATTAAACCATGAAACTTTATATATCTTTGCATAAATTTTTGATACTATGTCAACAGAAGAAAAATCATTGAATTTTATAGAACAAATCATTGAAGAAGATTTAAAAAATGGTTTGTCAGCAGATAAATTACGTTTTCGTTTTCCACCAGAACCAAATGGGTATTTACACGTAGGTCATGCTAGTGCTATTTGCTTAAATTTTGGTTTAGGAATCGATTACAAAGCACCAGTAAATCTTCGTTTCGACGATACCAATCCATCTAAAGAAGAGCAAGAATATGTAGATGCGATTAAACGCGATGTAGAATGGCTTGGTTTTAAATGGGATAAAGAATGTTATGCTTCTGATTATTTCCAACAATTGTATGATTGGGCAGTGGAATTAATCAAAAAAGATAAAGCGTATGTGGATAGCCAAACTTCGGAAGAAATGGCGCAACAAAAAGGAACTCCTACGCAACCTGGAACCGATTCTCCTTACAGAAATCGTTCTATCGAAGAAAATTTGGACTTATTTACACGTATGAAAAACGGAGAATTCGAAAAAGGAACTCATGTTTTACGTGCTAAAATTTCGATGGGCGCTAACAATATGTTGATGCGTGATCCTATTATTTACCGCATCATGCACGCACATCACCACAGAACAGGAAACGATTGGTGTATTTATCCAATGTACGACTGGGCGCATGGTGAAAGTGATTATTTAGAGCAAATTTCGCATTCATTTTGTACGTTAGAATTTTTGCCTCACCGTGAATTATATGATTGGTTTTTGAATCAAATTTACGACCCAACAAAGGTGCGTCCAAAGCAAAGAGAATTTGCACGTAGAAATTTATCACATACGGTTGTTTCTAAACGTAAATTATTGCAATTAGTTGAAGAAAAGCATGTTACAGGTTGGGATGATCCTCGTATGAGTACGATTTCTGGAATGAGAAGAAGAGGTTATACGCCAAATTCTATTGTAAATTTTGCTAATACAATCGGTATTGCAAAACGTGATAATTTGATTGATGTTTCGCTTTTAGAATTCTGTGTTCGTGAAGATTTGAACAAAGTTGCACCTCGTGTAATGGCCGTTTTAGATCCAGTGAAATTAGTAATTACGAATTATCCTGAAGGTCAAGAAGAATGGTTAGAAGCCGAAAATAATCCGGAAGAAGAAGTAATGACCTACAGAAAAGTGCCATTTTCTAAAGAATTATATATCGAAAGAGAAGATTTTCAAGAAGAAGCACACAAGAAATTTTTCCGATTAACTTTAGGAACTGAAGTTCGTTTGAAAAATGCTTATATCATTAAAGGTGAATCAGTTGTAAAAGATGAAAACGGAAATATCACCGAAATTCACGCTACTTATGATGTAGATTCTAAATCAGGAAGTGGAACAGAAGCAAGTCAAAGAAAAGTAAAAGGAACCATTCACTGGGTTTCGATTCCTCATGCAAAAGAAGCTGAAGTTCGTGTGTATGATAGATTATTCACAAACGAAAGTCCAGATAAAGATAAAGAAGTTGATTTTAAAGAATTTATCAATCCAAATTCATTAAAAGTAATTACAGGTTATGTAGAACCAAGTTTAGTTACTTCAAAAGAATTAGATCATTTTCAATTTCAACGTTTAGGATATTTCTGTGTAGATAGAGATTCAACAGCTGAAAAATTAGTTTTCAATAAAACAGTTGGACTTAGAGATACTTGGGCAAAAATTTCAGAACAATAAAAATTTTCGATTTTTTGTCATGCTGAATTTATTTCAGCATCTTAATCATATTTTAAACGTGTCAGATTTTCAAAACCTGACACGTTTTTGTTTTATATAAAAATTTTAATAAAAAATTAAAAAATCATCACTAAAAATTATTATTAGTAAAATCTATTAAAAATTAATTTTTAATAATTAAAAACTTAAAAAAGTGACTTTCATAAATGAATTTTAAGAAAAAAACTTTTTTAGGTAATGTGTTTTTACATCTTTATTTGTAAAAGTAGCTAAAATCGCTTTATTTTAATTTTTACCTAAATTTGAGGTAATTTTATTCTGATTTTCTCTTTTTGGGACTGTATCTAAAAAATTATCACTGAATTTATAAATTTCTAACATTTGGTTATAAAAAAACCACCAATTAAAAATTGATGGTTTTGAAATTTAATTTGATAATTCAATTATACTTCTTCAGATTCTCCTTCTGTTCCAAATTCGTCTTTTTGATGTTTCTTTGAAACTTTTTTGATGTTTCCTTTTTTCATCATTTCACCCACTTGGTTTGATGCACTAAATGAAGCAACCATATTGTTTAACATGTCACTTCCAGCTTGAGGTGAGTTTGGTAATAAAATTAAATTACTATTTGCATCTGCACCAATCGCTTGTAAAGTATCGTAATGTTGTGTTACTACAATTAAAGCTGAAGCTTCTTGAGAATTAATTCCCACTTTGTTTAACACATCAACAGATTCTACTAAACCACGAGCAATTTCTCTTCTTTGGTCAGCAATACCTTGACCTTGAAGTCTTTTACTTTCTGCTTCAGCTTTTGCTTTGGCAACAATTCTGATTCGTCCAGCTTCTGCTTCGTATTCTGCTGCTGTTTTTTCACGGTCAGCTGCGTTAATACGGTTCATCGCATTTTTAACTTGAATATCTGGATCAATATCAGTGATTAACGTATTGATGATGTCATAACCATAAGTCGTCATCGCTTCGTTTAACTCACGTTTTACCGCAACTGCAATATCATCTTTTCTTTCGAAAACGTCGTCTAATTTTAATTTTGGAACTTCAGCACGCACAACGTCAAATACATACGATGTAATTTGGTCGTGTGGATATTCTAATTTATAAAACGCTTCGTATGCTTTTTCTTGTAATACTTTAAACTGTACCGAAACTTTCATTTTAACGAATACGTTATCTTTTGTTTTGGTTTCGATGATAACATCTAATTGTTGAATTCTCAAGTTTACTTTTCCTGCAATTCTATCCACAACTGGAATTTTTAAATGTAAACCAGAATTTCTCAAGCTAAGAAATTTTCCAAAGCGTTCCACAACTACTACTGTTTGTTGTTTTACGGTAAAGAAAGAAGATAAAAGAACAATTAATCCAACAAAAATGATTGGAAACATAATAAACTCCATAATGTTTAGTTTTTAGATTTATAGTTATACGCTTTTTAAAGTAAAAAGTTACAAAAACAAATTTATAAACCCTATTTTTGCCCCCTAAATTTATATAAATGAAGAAATTAGTTTTTTTATTAGTCATGATTTCAACTGTTGCAATGGCGCAACGTGGTCACAAAGACAGTAACCGAATAGGTATTGGTGCGGGTTTAACCCAATTAAATATTTATACCGATAATTTTACTGTAACTCCAGAAAGTGGATGGATTGGCGGTTTAAGTGTTAGAGGAAACTATTATAACAACTGGCAAATGAGTTTTGGTATGTTTTTTACGGATAGTAATTTTTCTATTCCAACATTAAAAGGATTGCAACAAACGCAAACGAATTTCAAAATGTCGGCGGTTCAAATTTATATTGTACCAAGTTATGTGGCAATTGAAGACCATTTGAATTTAGAATTTGGTCCGGTTTTACAAGTAAATGGTAAATTAGGAATTGATAAAGATGACGAAAATAATTTATTGTTTGACCAACCCGGTTTAATTGCCAAAGACATTGTAGATGTTTCTAAAATTAACGCTAATTTCTACATAGGAATCAACGGCGGAATTAAAAATGTAAGAGCAAGAATTGGTTATCAATATGGTTTAACCAACTTCTTCGGAAACTTAAAAAACAACGATAACGTAAAGTTACTTGGCGAAAAAATGAAAGGAAATATTGGTTTGATTAGTGGTCAGATTACGATTTATCTTTAATAAAAAAGCCCTGAATTATCAGGGCTTTTCTTTTTTATAAACTAGCTATTGCTTTTTCAATTCTTTTCACCGTTTCGGCTTTTCCAATCATTTCGATAATGTCGAATAAATGTGGGCCTTTTAGTGCGCCTACTAAACTCAATCGTAACGGTTGCATTACTTTACCCATTCCAATTTCGTTAGCCGTCATCCATTCTTTTAATAAGGTTTCGATGTTAGTTGAAGTAAAATCTTCAATCTTTTCTAATTCCGAAATCACTTGTTGCATTAAACCTGGTGTTTCTTCTTTCCAGTTTTTAACTGCTTTTTCCTCGTAAGTTGTTGGAGCTTCAAAGAAATAATCGGCTAAATCCCAAAACTCATTCACAAAATGCGCTCTTTCTTTGATTAACGAAACAACTCTTTCTAAATCTATTGTTGTAGAAACACCTCTTTTTTCTAAATCAGCAGAAAAACTTATGGCTAATGCCTTATCACTTTTCCCTATTAAATACTGATGATTAAACCATTTGTTTTTCTCTGGGTCAAACTTCGCTCCTGCTTTGTGAATTCGGTTCAAATCAAATTTTTCTACCAGTTCTTCTAATGAGAAAATCTCTTGTTCGGTTCCGTCATTCCAACCTAATAAAGCTAAAAAGTTGATCACCGCTTCTGGGAAAAATCCGTTTTCTCTATAGCCTGAAGAAACTCCTTCTTCTGTTTTCCATTCTAAAGGAAATACTGGGAATCCCATTTTATCACCATCACGTTTTGATAATTTTCCGTTTCCAATTGGTTTTAAAATCAATGGTAAATGCGCAAATTCGGGAGCATTCCAACCAAATGCTTTGTATAATAAAACGTGTAATGGCATCGATGGCAACCATTCTTCACCACGAATTACATGCGAAGTTTCCATCAAATGGTCATCAACAATATTCGCTAAATGATAGGTTGGCATTCCATCCGATTTGAATAATACTTTATCGTCTAATAAATTGGTATCAAACTTAATATCGCCTCGAATGATGTCTTTTAATTCTAAAATTTCATTCACAGGCGTTTTAAAACGGATAACATAATGTTCTCCATTTGCAATTCGTTCTGTTACTTTTTCACGTGAAACCGTCAACGAGTTATCCAATTGTTCTCTAACAGAATGGTTGTAAATAAACGTTTTTCCATTTGCTTCTGCTTCTTTTCGCATAGTATCTAAACTTTCAGCCGTATCAAAAGCATAATACGCCCAACCTGAATTTATCAGTTGGTCCGCATATTGTTGGTACATCGCTTTGCGTTCGCTTTGACGATAAGGTCCAAATTTTTCATTCTTTCCTACAGTTTCTTCTGGCGCAATTCCTAACCATTCTAAGGCTTCAAAAATATAAGCTTCTGCTCCTGGAACAAAACGCGTTTGATCGGTATCTTCGATTCGTAAATAGAAAGTACCACCATGTTTTTTGGCAAATAAATAATTGAATAAAGCGGTACGAACACCACCAATATGCAAAGGTCCTGTTGGACTTGGTGCAAATCTTACTCTAACTTGTTTTGACATTTTATTTTTATTTTTCTTTATTGTCACACTGAGCTTGTCGAAGTGTTGGGCAAAGATACGATTACAATTTAGAAGTAAGAATTTAGTATTTAGAAAATCTTTGGGTTATTAACAATCCTATTCTACAAATGTTAAGTTTCACTAAAAACCTATTGACTAATCACGCAAGATGTTGTATTTTTATCGGTTATAAACAGCATATCAACAATTTTGGAAGCAAAAGGCATCATTTTCGATAAACTCGAAGCGTTTATTAAAAAGTTTTACACCAACGAACTGATAAAAGGGGTTATTCTTTTCATCGGATTAGGCTTGTTGTATTTTATTTTTACCTTATTGATCGAATACTTTTTGTGGTTATCCACATCCGGAAGAACCATTTTGTTCTGGTTGTTTGTTGGTGTTGAATCGTTTTTATTGATTCGATTCATCGCTTTTCCGTTGTTTAAATTATTCAAATTACAACAAGGAATCAATTATGAACAAGCATCTCGAATCATTGGAAATCACTTTTCAGAAGTGCAAGACAAGTTGTTGAACTTTTTACAATTGGCAAATCAAAACCAAAATTCTGAATTATTAGCAGCTTCTATCGAACAAAAAGTAGCTTCGTTACAACCAATTCCGTTTTCAAACGCGGTGAACTTTGCTAAGAATAAGCGTTTTTTGCCTTATGCAATTCTTCCTATTCTGTTATTGATTCTATTTTTCGTTACCGGAAATTCCGAAATCATTTCCAATAGTTTTGCTCGAGTAGTTAATTATGAAACGAAATATGCACCACCAGCTCCTTTCGAATTTGTAGTATTGAATAAATCATTAACAGCACAACAGAATTCCGATTTTGTTTTACAAGTGAAAACACAAGGAAAAGTGATGCCTGAAAATATTGCTATTCAAATTGGTGATGAAGAATATTTTTTACAGAATACTAAACCAGGTGTTTTTGAATATACATTTTCAAAATTATCTAAAGATGTTACTTTTTCGCTTTTAGCGAATGGATTAAATTCGAAAGAGTATCAGATTAATGTGGTAGATGTTCCAACGATTGCCAACTTTGAAATGGTCTTGCAATATCCTTCCTATTTAGGTAAAAAATCGGAAGTGATTCAAGGAACTGGAAATGCTGTGGTTCCTGAAGGTACGGTTGTAACTTGGAGAATTAATGCTTTAGCAACAGATAAAGTAAGTTTCAAAACGAATAATCAAGTGAGTGTTTTTGCTTCTAAGGAAAATATCTTTTCGCTTTCAAGAAGAATATCGGATAATTTAAGTTACGAAGTAATTACATCGAATAGAAACATCAACGAGTTCGAAAAATTGTCTTATCAAATTGCAACGATTAAAGATCAATATCCAACCATTTCTGTTCAAATTGCACCTGATTCATTAAAGTTAAAATCGAAAATGATGATTGGACAAGTTGCCGATGATCATGGTTTATCAAAGTTACAAGTTGTTTTTTATCCGAAAGGAAATCCTTCTGCAACTCGAAAAGCGAATTTAGCGATTAACAAACAAGCGGTTGATCAATTTATTTATTCGTTTCCTAATGGTTTATCAATTGAAGAAGGTGTAAATTACGAATATTACTTTGAAGTATTTGATAATGATGTAGTTAACAACTTCAAAAGCACAAAATCATCTGTTTTTCTTCACTATGAACTTACAGACGACCAAAAAGAAGACAAACAGTTGCAAGAGCAGAATGAAAACATCAATAGTTTAGAAAAATCGCTTCAAAATCAAGAGAAGCAAATTTCGGAATTGGATAAACTTCAAAAAATGAATAAAGAGAAATCTAATTTAGATTTCAAAGATCAAAAGAAAGTTGAAGATTTTATCAATCGTCAAAAACAACAAGACGAAATGATGAAAGAATTTACAAAAAAGCTAACGGAGAATTTGGAAGAATTCAATCCAAAATCACAAGATAAAGACAAAGAAGAATTATTACGTCGTTTAGAAGAAGCTGAAAAGCAAGCAGAGAAAAACGAAAAATTGCTTAAAGAATTAGAAGAGCTTTCTAAGAAACTAGAAAAAGACCAATTGTTTGATAAAGCTGATAAACTAAAACAAAATGCAAAAAATCAACAACAGAATTTAGAACAGTTAGTTGAATTGACGAAACGTTTTTATGTGGAACAAAAGGCGGAACAAATTGCGGATAAATTAGATAAGTTAGCGGAGAAGGAAGAAAAATTAGCAGATGATGCTAAAGAAAATATCAAGGAAAATCAAGACGCCATCAATAAAGAGTTTGACGACATAAAGAAAGAACTTGAAGAACTAGATAAAGAAAACAAAGAATTAAAAGCTCCAATGGATATTCCTAATGATAAGAATGAACAAGAGGATGTAAAAAAAGACATGGAGAAAGCTTCTCAGGAATTGCAAAAACAAAACCAACAGAAAGCAAAACCGAAGCAAAAATCTGCTGCTGCAAAGATGAAACAGATGAGTCAAAAAATGGCCCAATCTATGCAATCGGGTGAAATGGAACAAATGCAAGAAGATGCTAAATTGTTACGTCAGATACTTGATAATTTATTAGCTTTTTCATTCGACGAAGAGAGTTTAATTAAGACTACAAATTCATCTGAAGTACGTTCTTTACAATTGAATAAAGTATTAAAAAAGCAACAAGATTTAAAATTACAATTCAAACACGTTGACGATAGTTTGTTTGCTGTTGCTTTACGTAATCCAAAAATTACTGAAACGATTCTAAATGAAGTTGGTGAAATCCATTATAATTTAGACAAGACTTTAGAAACCTTAGCAGATAATAATATTCAGAAAGGAGCTTCACATCAACAATATGTTTTAACATCTGCCAACCGTTTAGCTGATTATTTAAGTAATGTGCAAAGCGAAATGAACATGGAAATGCAAGGTCAAGGTTCGGGAAAAGGTAAACCAAAACCAGGCGGAGGAAAAGGAATGCAACTTCCAGATATTATCAAACAACAAGAAGGCCTTGGTGAGAAAATGAAAGATGGAATGAAACCTGGAGATAAGCCTGGCGACAAACCCGGAGATAAGCCAGGTGAAAAACCAGGTCAAGGAAAACAAAAGGGACAATCTGGTGAGAATGGTGAGAATGGCGAAAACGGTTCTGAAGGAAACGCAGGTAAAGTATTAGATATTTTAAAAGAGCAAAGACAACTTCGTGACGCACTTCAAAAAGCATTAGAAAAAGAAGGAATGACAGGTCAGGGTATGAACGCTTTGAATCAAATGAAAGAGATTGAAAAGCAATTAATCAATAAAGGTTTTAAAAACGAGACACTTCAAAAAATGTTGAATTTAAAACACGAACTTTTAAAATTAGAAAAGGCCATTCAGCAACAGGGAGAAGACACAAAACGTCAATCTAAAACGAATGACAAAAACTATAATGGTAGCACTACTCCACTTACAAAGGAATTAAAAGAATATCTAAATAGTGTTGAAATATTAAATAGACAAAGCTTACCTTTGCAACCCAATTTTAACCAGAAGGTTCAAAACTATTTTAAAGGCAATGATTAGTTTTAATTACGAAACAGATTTCGAACTCGAAAACGAAACTCATTACGAAGATTGGATTTCCCGTATCATAGAATCCGAAGGATTCGAAGAAGGGGAAATCAATTATATCTTTTGTGATGATGAATACCTACATAAAATCAATGTTGAGTATCTAGATCACGATACTCTAACTGATATTATTAGCTTTGACTACACGGTAGGAAATTTAATACAAGGTGATATTTTTGTTTCTGTTGAGCGAGTAAAGGATAACGCTAATGATTTTAATGTTTCTTTTGATGAGGAATTAAAACGCGTATTATCGCATGGTGTTTTACACTACTGTGGATACAAAGATAAATCACCTAAAGACGAAGCTTTAATGCGTTCTAAAGAAGAAGAAAAAATGCAAATGTTTCACGTGGAACATTAAGCTTATAAACCAGAATTTTTTTAAATGTTTCACGTGGAACATAATATTTATAGAAGATGTTTTTAAATCAATATGATGTAATTGTTGTGGGTGCGGGCCACGCCGGTTGTGAAGCTGCTGCTGCTGCTGCCAACATGGGGTGCTCTACGCTTTTGGTGACAATGAATCTTCAAAACATTGCACAGATGTCGTGTAATCCTGCTATGGGAGGAATTGCAAAAGGACAAATCGTGCGTGAGATTGATGCTTTGGGTGGATACTCTGGAATTGTTTCGGACAAGACCGCAATCCAATTCAAGATGTTGAATAAATCAAAAGGACCTGCTATGTGGTCACCAAGAGTGCAGTCGGACAGAATGCGTTTTTCGGATGAGTGGAGATCGATGTTGGAGAACACTCCGAACTTGGATTTCTACCAAGAAATGGTGGCTGGAATTTTATCAGAGAGTGGAAAGATTGTTGGAGTAAAAACTTCGCTTGGAGTGGAAATCAAGGCTAAGTCAGTTGTGTTGACAAACGGAACTTTTTTGAATGGATTGATTCATATTGGAGACAAACAATTTGGTGGTGGTCGTGCAGGTGAAAGTGCTTCTTTTGGAATCACAGAAGATTTAGTGAAATTAGGTTTTGAATCAGGAAGAATGAAAACCGGAACACCTCCACGTGTGGATGGTCGTTCTTTAGATTTTTCTAAAATGGTAGAACAACCTGGTGACGAACATCCAGAAAAGTTTTCGTATTCTAATTTGACTGCGCCTTTAAAAACACAACGTTCTTGTTGGATGTCGTATACTTCATTAGAAGTGCACGATATTTTACGTGAAGGTTTTGATAGAAGTCCAATGTTCAACGGAAGAATTAAAAGTTTAGGTCCGAGATATTGTCCTTCGATTGAAGATAAGATTAATCGTTTTGCAGATAAAGAACGTCACCAACTATTTGTTGAACCAGAAGGTTGGACAACTTGTGAATATTATATCAACGGATTCTCAACTTCGTTACCAGAAGATGTTCAGTTCAAAGCTTTACGTTCGGTAGCCGGATTCGAGAATGTGAAATTTTTCAGACCTGGTTATGCTATTGAATACGATTACTTCCCTCCTACGCAATTACATCACACCTTAGAAACTAAATTAGTTGAAGGTTTGTATTTCGCAGGACAAATTAATGGAACAACTGGTTACGAAGAAGCAGCATCTCAAGGTTTAATGGCTGGAATAAATGCTGCTTTAAAAGTTCAGAATAGAGAACCGTTTATCCTTAAAAGAGATGAAGCGTATATTGGAGTTTTAATTGACGACTTAATTACTAAAGGTACAGAAGAACCATATCGCATGTTTACTTCTCGTGCCGAATACAGAACCTTATTGCGTCAAGATAATGCAGATTTTAGATTAACGCCAAAAGCATTTGAAATTGGTTTAGCTAAAGAAGAGCGTTTGATTCGTATGGAACAAAAATTCTCTCAATCAGATGCGATGGTTAATTTCTTTAGAGAAACAAGTTTAAAACCAGAAGAAGCAAATCCAATATTAGAAGCTAAAGGTTCTGCACCAATGAGTCAACCTGATAAAATGTTTAAAGTGTTTTCTCGTCCACAATTGGATTTGGAAGATTTTAGAAAATTTAAAAAAGTAGCAGCTTATATTGAAGAACACGATTTAGATCAAGAAGTAGTTGAGCAAGCCGAAATCCAAGTGAAGTATTCTGGTTATATCGAAAAGGAAAAAAATAATGCTGATAAACTAACTCGTTTAGAAGACATGGTTATTCCAGATAATTTCAATTTTGATAAAATCCAATCAATTTCAATTGAAGCCAAACAAAAATTAAATAAAATTCGACCAAGAACTATCGCACAAGCATCACGAATAAGCGGAGTTTCTCCAAGTGATATTTCGGTGTTGTTAATATACATGGGTCGATAGATAATAGATTAAAGAAAAAGAATATAGACGAAATCTTTTCTCATTGTTCTTTTTTCTTTGCTCTTTTAAAAATGTTTCACGTGAAACAACGCCGTCAACCCTATTAAAATAAGCCTTTCGCATAAAAATATAATAAATGAATTTTTTAGAAGATAAAAGTTTTATTACCGTTAAAGATTTTTCAGTTTCTGGAGAATCTTTTTCCTTGTTGTTAAATGAAGAATATCAAATCTTAAAAACGCATCCGCAACCTACTTTAGATAAGTTAGGTTCGTATTACGAATTTGAAGATTACATTTCGCACACCGATGGAAAACGTACGCTATTTGAAAAAATGTATCATTTCATCAAAAGAAAAGCAATTCGCGATAAAGTCAGTTTGATTAATTCGCACCAACCTTTGAAAGGAAGAATTTTAGATATTGGTGCTGGAACTGGAGATTTCCTTTTGGAATGTAAAAATCAGAATTGGGAAATCTTAGGAATTGAGCCTAATGATAAAGCAAAAGGAATTGCTGTTGGAAAAGGAATTAAATTTGGTGACACGATTGAAAAGTTAGAAAGTAATTCATTTGATGTGATTACGATGTGGCACGTTTTAGAACACGTTCCAGATGTTGAACATCAAGTAGCGGAATTAAAACGTTTGTTGAAACCATCAGGAACTATTATTATTGCCGTTCCAAATTTCAAATCGTACGATGCAAATCATTACAAAGAGTTTTGGGCCGCTTATGATGTGCCAAGACATTTGTGGCATTTTTCAAAAACAGCAATTGAAAAATTATTCGACAAACAAAATATGAATCTAGAAGATATTAAACCAATGTGGTTTGATAGTTTTTATGTGTCACTTTTATCAGAAAAATATAAAACTGGGAAAATGAATTTTATTTCCGGATTTTTTATTGGTTTGATTTCAAATGTGTCGGGATTCTTTAAAAAGGAGTTTTCATCGCATATTTACGTCCTAAAAAACAAGTAAAAATCATTTTAAAGCGATTTTAGACAGTTTTTTATCTATTTCGACAAGATTTATTGTCTTTTTTTAAAAGATTTGACTTAGTCGATTTATGAAAGTTGTTTTTAATAGCTTGAATCTATCAAATTTTAAAATTGAAATAAGAAAATCTTATAGTTGAAAAATAAATAAAAAAGCAACAAATTTGTTACTTTACAACTTATTATTACTTTTACGAAAAATTATTAATTACCAATATACAACGATGAAAAAATTAGTATTGATTTTAGGTGTTGCATTAAGCGTTTTAGCATGTAACAAAACAGAAACAAGTTCAAAAGATTTTAAAACTGCATATATAGATACTGCTGAATTAATTGAGAAATACGAAAAATTCAAAGATGAAGATGATAAATTCAAAGTAAAATCTGAAGAATTAGGTCGCCCTTTAGAAGCTAAAGTAAGAGCTTTTCAAGCCGATGCACAAAGTTTTCAACAGAATGCTCAAGCAAAAGGACCTCAATGGGCACAACAAATGGGTGCTTCATTACAACAAAGAGAACAACAATTAGGAATGGAGCAAAATGCTTTAATTCAACAATTGCAACAAGAAGGAGCTGTTTTAAAAGACACTTTAATAAGTGAAGTTAAAAAATTCATTAAAGATTACGGAAAGAAAAAAGGATATGACTATATCTTTGGAACAGGTGATGCTGCCACAGTTCTTTACGCTAAAGATAATTACGACATTACAAAAGAAGTTTTAAAAGAGCTTAACGATACTTATAAAGCTACTAAAAAAGACGACAAAGTAGCCACTAAGGAAGAAGAAAAAAAATAATTGAAAGTCCCGATTACTCGGGACTTTTTTATTTCTATTCGTTTCTATATATTTGTTTTTTAAAATTTTACGCCATATGGAATCATTATCAGCCGCAGCCACTTACACCCTTCGATTTATTAATCAGACCAATAAATCCATCTTCCTTACCGGAAAAGCAGGAACCGGAAAAACCACACTTTTAAAGGAAATTATCGCTACGACACATAAAAATACGGTTGTTGTAGCACCCACCGGAATTGCCGCTTTGAATGCAAATGGCGTTACAATTCATTCTATGTTTCAGTTACCTTTTGCTACTTTTATTCCTGACAATAAACAACTTCCACATTTTTCAGACACCGTAAAATTTGAAAATCGCGATTCGTTAGGACGCCATTTCAAAATGAATAACGTGAAACGTTCAGTAATTCGAAATATGGAATTGTTGGTAATTGATGAAGTATCTATGTTGCGTGCTGATGTATTAGATGCCATGGATTTTATGATGCGAAAAGTACGCAGAAACGAAAGACCTTTCGGTGGGGTTCAAGTTCTTTTTATAGGAGATTTATTACAATTACCACCAGTAGTGAAAAATGAAGAATGGGAAATGCTAAAGAATTATTATCGTGGTATGTTCTTTTTTCATTCGCACATTATTCAACAATATCCACCTTTATACATCGAATTAGATAAAATTTTTCGTCAAACAGATGCTGAATTTATTGATGTTTTGAACAATTTACGACACAATAAAATCACTTCAGAAGATGTCAAAATTCTGAATCAATTTGTACAACCCAATTTTGATCTGAAGAAAAATAAAGGTTTTATCATTTTAACCACGCATAATTCCAAAGCAGATACAATAAATGCAAAATCTTTAGAAGATTTAGAAGGAAAGCAATTCACCTATTTACCAGAAATCACAGCTGATTTTCCAGAAAAAATTTATCCGTTAGAAGAAAAATTGCAACTTAAAGTCGGAGCGCAAGTCATGTTTATTAAAAACGATTTGAATTTCGAGAAACAATTCTACAACGGAAAAATGGGCGTTATCAGTTCGTTAACCGAAAAAGAAATTTTTGTTCACTTTTCCGAAGAAAACAAAACGATTGAAGTAGAACGCTACGAATGGCAAAATATTCGCTACAAAGTCAACGAAAATACTAAAGAAATTGAAGAAGAAGTCATTGGAACTTTTGTCCACTACCCTATCAAATTAGCTTGGGCGATTACCGTTCATAAAAGCCAAGGGTTAACATTTGACAAAGCAGCGCTCGATGTATCGCAAGTTTTTGCACCCGGACAAGCATATGTGGCTTTATCGCGTTTGCGTTCGTTAAAAGGGCTTATTTTGCTTTCTCCGTTGCGAATGAATGGTATTTCGAGCGATGAAGAAGTGCTCAATTATGCCGAAAACAAAGCTTCCGAAGAAATTTTACAACATTCGTTAGCCAAAGAAACCTTGTTTTTTTGGTTAAATACGCTTCTTAATTCATTTGACTTCAAAGAATTAGGTCAAGAATGGCGCAATCATTTGTTCAGTTATAATTCAGAAGCACAAAAATCGTCAAAAACGAAGCATAATGATTGGGCAAAAACCCAACAAGAAAAAATAGGCGCAATTTTAGAACCTTCCGGAAAATTTCTATCGCAATTACAGAAAATTTTCTACGATGAAAATCTGGATATCAAATTTGTAAAAGAACGATGTGATGCGGCTTATCAATATTTTTTCAAAACGTTAGATGCAGTTGCAGAAGAATTGTTATTGAAAATTGAAGAAGTAAAACGCATCAAAAAAGTAAAAGCCTTTTATGATGAATTATTGGTTTTAGAAGAACTTCAAATCAAAGCAATTTTACAACTGAAAAAAGCAAAATTACTAACTAATATCATTGTCGATGGAAAAGAGATTTCGAAGAAAAATTTAATTTCGGAAGACATGAATACTTATAAAATCAATAAATTAGTGATTGTATCTGAGCGTTTCAGAACCTCGCATGCAGCTTTGGTTGAAGATGATGAAGATGTTTCATATTACACCGATTCGAAAAAGAAAAAAACAAAAGAGCCAAAGAAATCTACCATCGAAGATACTTTGGAATTGTGGAAACAAAACCTATCAATTTACGAAATTGCAAAGCAACGAAAGCTCACTCCACAAACTATCTACAACCATTTTACCAAGTTGATTCAAATGGAAATCGTGCAACTTTCCGACATTTTAGCAGAAGATAAAATTTCAGAATTAAAAGCGGCTTTTAAAGATTTTAAAGGCGAAAGTTTAGGCGAATTAAAAGAAATTCACGGCGATAAATTTTCCTGGGATGAGTTGAGATTGTATAAAGCGAGTTTGGGTTAAAAAATTATCCGTTACGTTTGTCATACTGCCAAGCATCCCACACAAAGTTTAAACCCATTCATTTCACGTTCAGTTTGTCATGCTGTCAAGCATCTCTCACAAAACACTTTAAAAGCCAAAATCATGATCGAATTCACAGAAGGAATCTACAACTTTTACGTTTACATTCTAACAAACAAAGCCAAAACAGTTCTTTACACAGGTGTTACGAATAACTTAAGAAGAAGATTAGAAGAACACAACGAAAAACTAAATCCAAATAGTTTTTCAGCAAAATACAATCTTAATTATTTGATTTATTATGAAAAATACGGTTGGATTCAACAAGCAATTGCACGAGAAAAGGAAATTAAATTACTCAGAAGAGATTTGAAATTGGAGTTAATAAAAGAATTCAATCCAAACATGGAATTTTTGAATAATCATTTTTCATAAGAAACAAAAGAGATGCTTGACAGCATGACAAACGTTGTGTTGATGTTTTTGCGATTATTTTAACCTCAAAGTTGTCATGCTGCTAAGCATCGCACATAAAGTTTTTATCAATTTATCCTCTTGTTACTAAATATTTTTTAACAGAATCCTTTTCAAATTCTATAATCAATGTACCTGTATCAATCCCAAAATGCGCATAACCTAAAGAATACCTAAATTGAGCAAAACGTTCGGATTTATTGTCGGGTTCTCCAAGTAATTTAACTATTTCGTTTTTTGACATTCCGATTAGTTGATAATCATTTCTCAAATCATTCATCATATCCCAACGTAAAGACCAGTTTTCTTCAGAATTCATGTTAGCGGTCTTCCACTTTTGGGATTCAAATTTTTCACCAGAAATTTTCCCACGTAACAAAAATATGGAGATAAAAACTATGCACCAAAAAGCTGTAACTAATAAATATGGTTTTTTAAATAGTATTTTCACATTTTTTCGTTTTAGTTAAATCACTAACAAATAGAAAATTAACTCAACCAGTTTACCAACATTACCGCTGGAATAAAATAAATTACAATCGTTCTAGCACCGTCGTAATCTTTAGCTAAGCGTTGACCGAATAAAAGAAAAAGTAAAGTAACACAGGACAAAATAGCGCCATAAAAGCCTAATCCTTTTATCACCACATCTTGCATGATGTTTTGAATTATACCCGAAACACATAAAACACCCGAAACAATTTCTAAAAGCAATACAGTTCCTAATGCAAACGGCACTTGTTTCGCTAAAACGGTGTTTGCAAAATGACCATTTAACCATGCTACATTGCCTTTCCAATCTTTAATTTTATCATATCCAGATTGTAAAAAGGTAATTGCTAAAAAAGCCAAAACTAAAAGTGGAGCTACTTGTGTCATAATTATGCGTTTTTGTGGATTAATCGAGTTAATTTTATAGATAAATCGGTTAGGATGATTTTGCTATTTCCGTTGCGTTCAATATGGTAAATAGCATCTTCTAATTCTTTGTAAATATCTGTAATATTTGCACCATTTACAAACGGAGCAAATTTTTCCAATTCAAATTTAGGGACTTTTGTTTCTAAAAACACCAAATCATTTGCTTTGTAATTCAGTAACAACGCTTGTCTGAAAAAGTGAATGCAATAGTGTAAAAATTGTTTTTGCGTTTCTCTTCCGGTAGATGCAATGTTTTCGCTCCAAGCAATTAAATCGTTAATTGCAGCAGCATTTCCTTTGGCACGAAAAGCACTTCTCACCCATTCTACAAACCATTCGTCAAAAGGATATTCATCATCCTCTTTCCTTAAAATATGCAACGCTTTATTGTAATTTCCTTCGCTTTGATGTGCAATTTTTTTAGCAACTGTTGGCTCACAATTTTCACGTGAAACCAAAGCGTCTGCAATAACACTTTCGCTCAAACCAATAAAATCAATTACTTGACAGCGCGAAAGAATCGTTTGCAACATATCGCTGGTGCTTTCGGTAATCAGAATAAAAACGGTTTTAGCTGGTGGTTCTTCTAATAATTTCAATAATTTATTTGCCGAAGGACCATTCATTTTATCCGCCATCCAAATGATCATTACTTTGTAACCACCTTCATAAGCTTTTAATGATAATTTTTTATTGATTTCAGTAGCTTCATCAACACCAATTAACCCCTGTTTGTTTTGAATTCCAAGGTTTTTCAACCAATCAAACAAACTTCCGTAAAGACTTTCAGTTAAAAATTGACGCCATTCTACCATGAAATTATCACTAACCGCATGACTTTTAACAGTATCAGTTCCTGCAACAGGAAAAACAAAATGCAAATCAGGATGTGAAAAATGTTCGAATTTTAGGTTACAAACTGAATTATCGCCTACATTTTCTCCACCAACATTGCCACACAAAATATATTGCGCATATGCAATTGCCATAGGAAGTGTGCCACAACCTTCAGGTCCCACAAACAACTGAGCGTGCGGAATTCTTCCGGCTTCAGCACTCTTAGTTAAGTGATTTTTAATATGTTCTTGTCCTAAAATATCTTTGAAAAGCATGGAACAAACCTAATCAAAAATTACCAAAATTGGTAGAAAAGAAATCAAAAAATTGGTTTTGCAAGATTTAAAAAAAACACAAAATATGATATTTGTTATAAAGATTTAAAATACAATAATTTATATTTGCAATCATTCGAATTAAAAAAGCAATAAATGAAAACACTCAACGACTTCAATTTCAATAATAAAAAAGCAATTATCCGAGTAGACTTCAACGTACCTTTAGATGAAAATTTTAAGGTTACCGATGCTACAAGAATCGAGGCAGCAAAGCCTACAATTGACAAAATATTGAAAGATGGCGGAAGTGTAATTTTAATGAGTCACTTAGGAAGACCAAAAGGCGTAGAAGCAAAATATTCGTTACAACACATCGTTGCAAAAACAGAAGAAATTTTGGGTCAAAAAGTGCATTTTGCTTCTGATTGTATTGGAGAAATTGCTGAAAATGCATCAAAAAATCTACAACCGGGCGAAATTTTATTATTAGAAAACTTACGTTTTTATGCCGAAGAAGAAAAAGGAGATGTTGAATTTTCAAAAAAATTAGCTTCGTTAGGTGATATTTATGTGAACGATGCTTTTGGAACAGCACACAGAGCACACGCTTCCACAACCATTATTGCGCAATTTTTTAAAGAGGCGAAATGTTTTGGTTATTTATTAGCCAAAGAAATTGAAAGTATCGAAAAAGTATTAAAAAATTCAGAAAAACCAGTTGTTGCGATTTTAGGAGGAAGTAAAGTTTCTTCGAAAATTACGGTTATTGAAAATATATTAGATAAAGTAAACCACATGATTATTGGTGGTGGAATGACGTTTACGTTTATAAAAGCTTTGGGTGGAAAAATCGGGAATTCAATTTGTGAAGACGACAAATTAGAATTGGCTATCGAAATTTTAAAACAAGCAAAAGAAAAAGGCGTTCAAATTCACTTACCTGTGGATGTTGTGGCTGCAGATTCGTTTTCAAACGATGCAAATACTCAAATTGTTGACGTAAACCATATTCCTGACGGTTGGCAAGGTTTAGACGCTGGACCAAAATCCTTAGCCATTTTTAGACAAATAATTTTAGATTCAAAAACCATTTTATGGAACGGTCCTTTGGGTGTTTTTGAAATGGAAAACTTCGCAAAAGGAACAATTTCTTTAGGCGAATATATTGCAGAATCAACTGCAAATGGAGCTTTTTCACTTGTAGGTGGTGGCGATAGCGTTGCTGCTGTAAAACAATTTGGATTAGAACCAAAGATGAGTTACGTTTCTACTGGTGGTGGAGCGATGTTAGAAATGTTAGAAGGCAGAACCTTACCTGGAATTGCAGCTATTTTAGAATAATTACACAATAAAAACCTGATAATTAAGTTATTAGTTTTTAATGCGCCCCAAAAAACAAAAACAGAATGAAAAAATTAATTTTTATATCACTTTTAGTCTCGTCAGTTGGCTTTGCTCAAGAAAGTTTAGAGCAAAACACATTGACGTTACCAAAGTTATCGTATTTAGATTCACTAAAAAACACGTTTGTCAATCACTCAACTAGTAATTGTATTGACGAAAGATGGATGGCGGAACTAACAAATACTGAATTGTCTGAAAATATGTTTTCTGATATTTCAAGTCTTAATATTGATTCTGAAGTTAGTTATGATTTATCATCAGAAGTATTAAAAAAACGATTGGCAAAAATGGATGCAAAGTCGCCTTTTAATATTGAATATAATCCAGCTTTAGAAAACACAATTAAGTCTTTTTTAAAGAATAGAACCAAAGCTTTTGAGCGATTAATGGCGGTTTCCGAATATTATTTTCCAATGTTTGAAGAGCATTTAGCAAAATACAATATTCCGTTAGAATTAAAATATTTAGCTATTGTCGAATCGGCTTTAAACCCTAAAGCAAAATCAAGAGTTGGCGCTTCTGGACTTTGGCAATTTATGTACCCAACTGGAAAACAATATAACTTAGAAGTAAATTCTTATGTTGATGAACGCCATGATCCATTAAAAGCAACAGAAGCTGCTTGCCAATATTTGTCACATTTATATGAAATTTTTGGCGATTGGAGTTTGGTTTTAGCTTCTTACAATGCTGGACCTGGAAACGTTTCAAAAGCGATTCGTCGTTCTGGTGGAAGCCAAAATTATTGGAATATTCGCAAATTTCTTCCACGTGAAACAGCAAACTATGTTCCAGCTTTTTTAGCCACAATGTACATTTACGAATTCAAAAAAGAACACGGAATTCTTCCAAAAAAAGCGACTTTAACGTATTTTGAAACCGATACCATTATGGTGAAAAAACAAATGTCGTTCAAACATATTTCGGAATTATTGGATATTCCAGTGGAACAAATTGAATTTTTAAATCCGATTTATAAATTAAAAGTAATTCCGTTTGAAGAAGATAAAGCGCATTATTTGCGTTTACCAAAAAACAAAATGGGACTTTTTGTTTCAAATGAAGAAAAAGTATATGCTTATTTGAATTACTTGGAAACATTTAAAGAAAAAACAAAATCAGAATATATTGCATCGACTTCAAAAGATTCCATTGGTACAGGTGCAGATTCGACTTCAACGGCTGTAAGTAAACCTAAATTTGAACGAAAAACACAATTTCACACTATAAAAACCGGTGAAAGCCTTGGAAAAATTGCGGATAAATACAATGTTTCAATTAGCAATCTAAAATCTTGGAATAAAATTAAAGGAAATACGATTCAAGCTGGAAAAAAATTAAAAATTTATTCTGATAAAAAAATAACTGAAAATTCAGAGCAAAAAACCACTAAAAATGGTACTTATACGGTTAAAAATGGTGATTCATTATTTTCGATTTCAAAACAATTTCCCGGAGTTTCTATTGAAGATTTAAAAAAATGGAACGATATTAGCGGTGATAATATTCAACCAGGAATGAAATTAAAAATTAACGGATAAACCCCTTTTTTCAATGAAACAATTAGCAATTCTATTTTTTATCACTTTTTCACTTTTTTCTTGTAAAGAAAACAAAGAAGAAGCGCAAGCCGTTTTATCAGAATCAAACGGAAAAATTAATAATGTTTCCATTATAATTGACGATAATTTATGGAATGGTGAAATTGGCGATAGCATCAGAAAAAAATTCGCAGCACCAGTTGATGGATTGCCTCAAGAAGAACCATTGTTTACTTTAAACCAGTATCCAACCAAGGTTTTTGAAGGGTTTGTTAGAAAAAGCCGTAACATCATTATCGTAAAAAAAGATACTAAAACAGGTTTTTCATCGAACAATAATGTATATGCAAAGCCTCAAAATGTATTTCTAGTTTCTGGAAAAACAACAGAAGATGTTTTAAAGGTTTTAGAAGAAAAATCAGCCGAAATCATTAAAACCGTTAAATCAGCCGAAATCATAGAGAATCAACTTCGAATGAAAAAATCATTAGTTTCAGACGACAAGGTTCAAAAAATGTTTGGTGTAAGTTTAGAAATCGGATTCGGATTCAAATATGATATGGTGAAAGACAATTTTATTTGGTTAAGAAAAGAGTTTTCATCAGGTTATAATAGTATTTTGATTTATCAAGTTCCAATTGAAAAAGTTGAAAAAGACACTAACATTATTGCTAATATTACTGCAATGCGTGATGAAATTGGAAAAGCAAATATTCACGGAACACTTCCTAACACTTGGATGATTACCGAAGCAGCTTATGCGCCTTATTTGTTTGATGTAACCGTTGCAGGTAAAAAAACTTATTTAACAAAAGGAACTTGGGAATTAAAAAACGATTTCATGGCCGGACCTTTTGTAAATTATGCAATTAAAGATACTAAAAACAACCGCTATTTAATTTTAGAAGGATTTACTTATAATCCGTCTAAATCAAAACGAGATTTAGTTTTTGAATTGGAAGCGATAATTCAGTCGGTTAAATTTTTAAAATAATATAAAGTTCCCTTGATTGGGAACTTCTTTTTTTATCATGGAAATAACATTCAAAATAAAGCGATTTAACGAACTTTCTACCACCGAACTATATTCTTTACTACAACTTCGCTCAGAAGTGTTTGTAGTGGAGCAAAATTGCGTTTATCAAGATATTGATGGCAAAGACGAGAAAGCGCTTCACGTTTTAGGCTATTACAATGGCGATTTGGCTGCATATTCTCGTTTGTTCAACAAAGGCTATTATTTTGATGAAACTTCGATTGGACGAGTTGTGGTGAGTCCAAAATACCGCGATAAAAAAATTGGACACGATTTAATGCGAGTTTCTATTGAAGCAATTAAAGAAAATTTCAATGAAACTGCAATTACGATTTCGGCTCAAGAATATCTAAAAAAATTCTACGAATCACACGGATTTATCCAAACCAGTGAAATGTATTTAGAAGACGATATTCCTCATATTCAGATGAAGCGTTCTTAGTTTACAGTCTCAGCAGAACCGCCTGTAACACAGATTAAAGGTATTTACAGCCAAATGCGAACTAAGAAAGTCCAAGTTCACAAATCTAGTTTTACTGCGACTGAAAACTGCGACTGAAAACTTTTTTAGAGCTTATAACTAACCGTTAACATTACAATTCTTGGTAATGTGTAAGTAGTGGAACTCGAAATCATAAAATCAGAGAAAGAGTTGTTGATTTTAGTACCATTGTTCAAGTAATTCTGTGCCGAAAGTTCAAATCGAAATGGATTGTTTTTCTTTTGATAACTCAAATACGCATTGGCAATTCTAAAATCGGTTGCGATGTTGTTGCTGTTTTCGTTAAAGGTTATTTCGTAATCGGTTTTAAAATTAAAATGTTTCCAAAAATCGATATCAAAATCAAAACCCAATCTATCTGATGTTAGCGATGAATTGGTTAATCCTGAAAATTGACTAAACGTTTTGTTATAACTAACACTCGCACTTGGCCATTTTTTATTAGCAGTTCGTAGCTTAATTCCTATGCTTTGATTGTTTCTGTCGTTTGTAATAGTTTGGTTGTTTACGGTTTGAACATAGTTGAACCAAGATAAATTAGCATTTAAACCCAATCTAAATTTATGGATTTTTTTATCAATATTTCCATACACTCGATAAGTTGTTTCTGGATTATCGGTAATGGTTGGCGTTGTAAATTGATTAATTCCATCTAAACCAATTTCATTACGAATCGTTCTTACCTTTTTGGTAAAACTTGCATTAACAAATAGCATTAAACCGCGATACATACTGGTTTTTGTGTAATTCAAAGTTGCGTTGTGAAATCGTTCGTTTCGCAATAACGCATTTCCTCTAAAAACAGAATTATAACTTTGTAGCGTATAGCGCTCTAACAAACGATTCGCTTCTGGATATTCATTTACCAAACGATAATTGAATTTTAAGTTTTCCGATTGATTGAATTCGTATTCGCTTAACCAACTAGGTTGTAAAAATGTGTTGTTTAAGGTGTAATCCGCTGCAATTTGTTTGGTTTTTAAATGATAGTAATGGGCATAAATGGCAGGTTTGTTCACCCATTTCCCAATTTTAAACTTATATTCTAAACCTAAATACAAATCGTTTAACAAATAATCCATATCATTACCAAAACCATCTGTAGCAAAATCATTGATTGTTCCGTCAGTTAGGTATTGTTTTTCGGTGATTTGTAGTTGTGTGGTTCCTAAATTATTTCCAACATTGGTATACAAATGATTGTAATTGTTGATAATCCAATAATGTTTAAAAAGCGCATCAATACTACTGTTTTTTACTTTTTTTACTTGCTGAATGTTGTAAAACGAATCATTTTCTAACGGAATTAAACCTGTTAAGAATTCGGTATCGGTTAACCAAGTATTGATGGGTTTTTGGTCGTCATAACTTTGATTGATGACCAAAGTGGTCGTATGTTTCGAATTTACTTGCTTATGCCATTCTAAAAATTGTTTGATTTGAACATTATCAGCAGAATTTAACGTTTCAAACGAAGATTGTTGTCCATCGAGTCTTGAATTTAAAATCGAAGTCATATCATTAGCACTCGATTGAAATTGTCCGTTGTAAAACCATTTCTCCTTTGTGTTGGGTGTATAATTTAGTTTTACGTTTCCAATGCCTAAAATCGATTTATTTTCACCTTTATTGATGCGTTCTTCTGAAGTGGCGGTTGTGTTTTGAAGATATTCAATATTGCTTTCGGTTAGAGTGCTGGTAAAAAGTTTGGAAAAAACAGCAAAACCTTCCACGTCTAATTTAGAATTGATTTCTTGGCGAAAGTTCAAAGCGCTAAATTGCGATTTATTTTCTATTACATCGGTATTATCGCTTGCAAACGAATACAAATCAGTCAATTGTTTTCTTCCCGAAATAAAAGTACTGGCACCACCTTGAAAGCGCATCATGTCTTGAAATGAAAAAGTGCGTTTACCAATGTTGTTAATATCACCAATAAAACTTACGTTTGTTTTTGGTGCATAATAAAACAAAGCAGCGTGACCTAAATAAAACCCATTATCATCAGCAACTTCAACGCCTGCATCGACATCGCCAAAAATGAATTTCTTTTTGTCTTCTTTCAGTTTGATGTTCATCGCCAAGTCTTCAGAATCAGAAACTTGTTTAAGAAAACCTACTTCGTTAAAGTTGTCAATTACTTCTACTTTATCAACTGCATCTGCTGGAATATTTTCAACACCTAATTTAGTTCCACCTCCAAAAAACGATTTGTTTTCTACTAAAAACTTGGTTACTTTTTTGCCTTGAACCGTTACGCCACCGTTTTTATCTACTTCAACACCTGGTAGTTTTTCTAATTGTTCTTTGAGTTTTCGTTCGTTGCCGTTGGTAAAAGCTTTTACATCATAAATCAAAGTGTCTTTTTTAACCACAACGGGTTTATAATCATAAGTGATTATTATTTCTTTGAGTTCTTGTCCTGTTTCTTTGAGTTTAAAATGGTGTTCTTTTTGCGTAAAATTAGCTGGAAGATTTAAAATTTCTTCTGTAAAACCAAGATAAGAAACCCTTACTTCATAAGAAACTTCTTTTTCTAATTCTAATTTATAACGCCCCAAATGATCTGCAATAGCAAATTTTAACCCTTGCTTTTCAACCAAAGGTTTAGCAATTACATTAGCATTTTGTAAAGGGTTTCCAAGAGAATCTTTCACTGTGCCAGTTAGGGTTTGGGAAAATGTGAATAAAGGAAAAAGTAGGAATAGAATTAGGTGTTTTGGCATTTAGAATTGAAAGTTTTCTTTTATTTTTTTTGAATATTCTTCTTGTGAAATTATATTTTTACTTGGCAGCTCTATGGTTGTGTTCTCTGGAGACAAAATAATTTTTTTTGCAACGTATTTGTAGCCTTTAAATTCTAATTCTAAAATTAATCCAGGTAATCCATTATACATTATAGGTCCATATGAATAAGGAATATCAGCACAAAACCAAGCTGTAATTGTTATTTCAGCATCTTCATTTTTTCTTGTTTTAAATTTTTCTATTTTAGTGGCTTTGTAACAGATAAAATTGTCAATTTTTTTTGTTTGATTTGATATTGTCCATTCTAGAGTACTCTTATTTTTAACAATAAAATCTTCTTTTAAAGTATAAGTAGCAGTATCTTTAACTACATAATAGGTTGGTGAATATTTCATTAATATTCTATTTAATTTTTCACCCATTTCGAGTTCGCTTTGATTCAAATCATTAGGAATATAAAAATAACTTTTTTCTTTATTAAAGATTAGAGTTGTGTTAAAATTTCCTTTATTCATTTTCTGAATCATGTTTTTAACCTCAGCATCTGTTGTTGCATCTTCTGAGGTTTTTTTATTAGAAACATCCATTTGAAGAGGAATTGCTTCATAAATAACGGTGCCAGATTGCCCATTAATTAAATTGCTAAATAGTAGAAAACAAAAAAATACTTTTTTCATAATAGATTGTTTAAAAACCAGCTAATTATTTTAAAATAGTTAGCTGGTTGATTTGATTAATTGTTCCCTTCACAGGTTGCCATCAAGTTATCATTAACAGAAATAGCAGTATCTTGATCCATTGGTCCAATTTGCGACTCAATAAAGTCCATTAATGCAGAAACTATTAAAAAACAATCTTTTTTCTTTACTACTTCAATTTTCTTTGGTTTAGTAATTTCAATTGTTTTCACTTCCTGTTTTACTTCATTTGCCATTCCAGCAAAAGAAAATGCTACAAGTGCAACTGCACTAAATAATGTTTTTTTCATGATTTGTGTTTTGTAAAATTAATAATTTATTTTTTGTTATAACCATGTGAAATTCTAACAAAGTGTTTAATAATCAAAACAACAGGCTTAACATTTAAGAAAATGTATGGTTAAACATAACTTTTTCTTAAAAATAGTTTCCCAAGAGAATCTTTCACCGTGCCAAGAGAGTTTGGGAATGTGAGATTATTGGTAGGAATAGGAAGAGAAATACTATAATTAGTTTAATATGTTTATTTTTTTGGAAGTTGTTTTTTTGCTTGCTCAATTTCTGCTGCGTTTTCTTGTTGTGCTTTTTTCATTTCTAATACTGCATCATATTTTAGATTACTATATTCTTCATAAGAAATGGTTTTTTGCGCAGAAGGTTTTTCAATATTTCGATTTGTTTTATTAATTGAAGTTACATAAAAAATTTTCTTACCATCAAAGGAACCTTCTAACACTAAGCCAGGTAAACCATCTAATCCCCTTGGACCAAAAGAGGTGGGAATTTCATAAGTAAACCATGCATAAGATTGAAATATATCTTGGGTTTTTCCATTGTGTTTACGCTCTGTTTTTGCTGTAGCTTTATAACATTTAAATCCTGATATTTCTTTGGTGTCATTCGGGTTTATCTCCCATTTATAATTTTCAAAATCAGTTTCAACATTAAATATTAGCCCTTTTTCATCAACGTTAAAAAACTTTTGCTTTTCTAAATTGTTTTTATAAAATTTTATATAACCATCATAGATGCCTTTGGTAATTTTAATATCAATATTATTACTATTGTCGTCTAATTTATCTACAAGGTGAAATATACTTTCGTTTTTATCATAAATCAATTCAAAAGTTAAAAAAGAAGGGTCAAATTTAATAGGTTTGTCCGTTTTTTTTGATTCAGACACTTTGTACATAACGATTGTTTTGTCATTAATTGTGTTTTGTTTAGTTGTTTTACAACCAATAAATAATATTAAGAAAATATAACTAATAAATATTTTTTTCATTTAGTGAGATTTTAATAAGAGTCTTTAAAAAATAAAGACTCTTTTTGCTTAATTAAGAACATTGTGCATAATAAGTTTCATAAACAAAGTTATATGTCCATGAATCCCAATCATTACCAGTTTCATTACAATGAGCCTCACTCGCAACCATAGTTTGAATTGCTGCAATTGTAGCACAAGATAATTTAAGGGTTATTGTTTCTATTTTCTCTTCTTCAATCTCATTTGCCATTCCAGCGAATGAAAATGCAACAAGTGCAACTGCACTAAAAATCATTTTTTTCATAATGTTGTTTTGTAAAATTAATAATTTATTTTTTGTTATAACTTTTCGAAATTCTAACAAAGTGTTTAACAATCAAAACAACAGGCTTATCATTTAACAAAATGTATTATAAAACCATACGTGTTGGTATGTTTAAATATAACTTTTTGTTAAAAAATATAGTTTTAAATAAAACATCAGAAAGTTGAAGGCTTAGAAATTATTTTATTGTATTCTTCTTCTGTTAGAACTTTTCCTTTTTTAGGTTCTGCGATAATGTCATTTTCTTTTTTCAAATCAATTTTAAATGCACCATAAATAAGATTACGCTCTTGTAATTCCAATATTAATCCAGGTAATGCCGTATAACCTTTTGGTCCAAAACGGAATGGTATATTTGGACAATACCAAGCAGTTATAGGGTGTTTAAATGTGCCTTTTGAATTAATAACAATTTGCTCAGATGTTGCTTTATAGCATAAATGTTCGCCAATGTATTTGGTCTCATTTTCTAATTTCCACTCTGTTTTTTCATTATAATTCACTATAAATTGGCCAAAATGATTGTCAACTTGTTTGATTTTTTTTTCAGAATCAGCTAATGTATAATAGGAGTTTGTGGCAACAGAAAAAGCTTTTGCAAATTCTGTGTTTTCATCTTTAACAAAATCATTCATTTTAAAAAATGAGGCTTCTTTATTAAATGAAAGAAAAAATGAAATTTGTTTTGCTCCTTCTTGTGCTTTTTCTAAATAAGGTTTAAGAATTGCATCGTTTGATAGTTTTTCATCATATCCAATCACTAACTTATATTCTATTTTGCCGGACTGTATTTGTGCATAAGAATTTATAGTTAAAAACAATAATATAATTATTTTTTTCATAAGAACATTTTAAACCGTTTAGTTTGTTCCTGTGCATTTTTGATAGTTGTGAAACGCAATTGCTCCTGCTGCTTCAAAGGTAAGACCTAAGTTTTCTAACCTTTCAAAATCTTCCAAATATGCTATAGCACAATTTGTTTTAACCTTAATTTTTTCAACTTTTTTGTTTTCGGTTTTCGTTTCAACTTTTTTCTCTTTTACTTCATTTGCCATTCCAGCAAAAGAAAATGCTACAAGTGCTACTGCACTAAAAATCATTTTTTTCATAATGTTCTTTTGTAAAATTAATAAAATATTTTTTGTTATAACCTTTCGAAAATCTAACAAAGTGTTTAATAATCAAAACAACAGGCTTAACATTTAACAAAATGTATGGTAAAACCATACGTGTTAGTTTGGTTAAACATAACCTCTGCGCTTGGCTTCTCTTAAAATGCTGGTATTACTATCTTTTATTTCTAAAGCTTCTTTAATTTTTACAATCCGTTTTTGAATAGCAACCTCTGACAAAGACAATGCATTTGCAATTTCTTTTATTTTGTATCCCAAGGCTAATAACTCTACAATTTTTCTATTTTGTTCTTGGGCAAAGGTTTGATGTTTCCATATTTCATTAATTTTTTCAGAAACGTAAAGGCTTTTAAATTTTTTGCCTTGCACTACTTCTTGAATAACTTTTATATAATCCTCAACACTTAAATCGCTTTTTAAAGTTAAGGCATCTGGTTTTATTTTTTGATCAATTTCAAACAATGTAAAATCTTCTAATATGCCTGTGTTAATTATGGTTTTACAAGACGGCATAACCTTTTTAAGGTATGTGTATAAATCACCACCATTATTGATTTCTTCTTCAGTATAGGAAGGCATGATATAATCAATAATAGCAAGATCAAATGTTTTATTAATTGCTACACGATGTTTTATAGTTTGAATAGCATTTTCACAATTTAGACTTTTTGTGATTTCAAGATTTTTGACATCTTCAAAGGCATAAGAAACAATACTTTTTAGTGATTCTATGTATCCAGTATGGTCGTCAACAATTAAAATATTCATGATTTTGGCTTTACAAATACAATGTAAAGTAATTAAAAATATAATAACGTTGATTTGACGTTTTAAATTTTAACAAAAAGTATGGTTTTTTTATACTTTTTGTTAAATCATAAACATTATTTCTTCTTAACAGGCGGATCGTTTTTGGTAATCAAAAGCTCCACTCTTCTGTCTAAAGCGCTTCCTTGTTTTAACGATTGTGTGTTGCCATAACCCTTAAAAGTCATTCGGGTTTTACTAATTTGTTTCATTAAGAAATAGTTGTAAACACGCTTGGCTCTGTTGGTAGAAAGTTCACGTTTTTTGGTATCTCTATCAACGGCTTCTTTTTGAAAAGTTGGTGTACAACAAACATGTCCTTGAATTTCAAATTGAATGTTTCTATTCTTTTGTAATTGAATGGCAATTTTATCCAATTCTTTTTTAGCTTGATAAGTTAATTTACTACTACCACGTTCAAAAAGTACTTTATCAAGGTAAATTCTATCGCCAACAATAACATCTTTTCTAACCGAACTATAAACGCCTGGAATTTTTAAATCTTCAATTACAATGGGTTTAAAATTTACCACTACATCAACTCTTCGGTTTTTAGAGCGCGCTTCTGGAATATTGGTTTGCATATCCTCATCGAGCATAATTCTGCCTTTGCCTTCAAGCGTAATGATAATTTTGCTTTTGATACCTCGTTCAACCAATTTGTTTTTAACGGTATTGGCTCTATTGGTCGATAAAATATAATTATATTCGTCTTTGCCTCTATCATCGCAATAGCCAAAAATTTGAACTGAAGCAATGCGAGAAGTATCTATTTTGCTCACAAACGCAACAACTGCATCAGCTTGTTCGTTTTTTAAATTTGATTTATCAAATTCAAAAAATATCGAGTGTACTTCTTCCTCTTCTTGGGCAAATGAAAGACAAGAAAAAGCTACAAATAGTATAGTAAGAAAGCGATTCATGTTATTTTTTTAAAATAGATTTATATTGTGATGTATTGTTTAAAAGCGCAATAGCTTTTTCGATTTCGGTATTGTTTTTTGTATAGAAAGTATATAATCCTTCGCGATATTGATAGCGAATGATCAATTCTTCCTGCAATAATTTCTTAATTTGATCTTTGTTTTTGTCCAAAGCCAAATCTTGGTTTCTTTCTAATGCTAATTCCAATTGTTTGTATTCAGCAGCAATTTCAGTGTCAATTTTCTCCTTTTTTGCGCTTTCTAAAACGTTTTTCAACGCTTTGTTGGTTTCGGTATCCAAACTGATTTTTTCTTGTTTTAAATAGGTTTTAAAATTTGCAAAATCTGTATCAGAAACAGAAGGAATTCCGGTTTGTGTTGGATTTTTGTAATACAATTGCGTTGCAAAATTAAAAACAGCGTCTTTTTTTACCACAGCATCAGTAATATTAGCTGTTTTAGACTCTTCAATTTCTACATCTGGCAACACGCCTCCACCATCATAAACGGTTCTTCCGGCTTTAGTTTTAAATGAATTGAATTCGGTTTGATTTTTCTTAATCGCTTTTCCGTTTTCGTCTTTTTTAGAATAATCTAAGGCTTGAATACATCTTCCAGAAGGAGTATAATATCTTGAAATAGTAACTTTAACTTGAGTTCCATACGATAAATCCAAAGGTCTTTGTACCAATCCTTTTCCAAAACTTCTACTACCAAGAACAACTCCTCTGTCTAAATCCTGAATTGCACCTGCCACAATTTCAGAAGCCGAAGCACTTTTTCCATCTACAATAACAGCCAATGGAATTTCTAAATCGATAGGTTCATTTTTAGTTTTATACACATGATTGTGTTTCGGATTTTTAGATTTTGTGGTTACAATAAGTTCGTCTTTAGCTACAAATAAGTTGCAAATGTTTACAGCTTCGTGCAATAAACCACCTGGATTTCCTCTTAAATCTAATATGATTTTAGTAGCACCTTGTTTTTTTAAATCTAGTAAAGCTGCTTTTGTTTCTGAACTTGCTTTTTCGGTAAATTTTGACAAAACAATATAGCCTACATTATCTTTTAATAGCGCATAAAAAGGAACGGCTTTGATTTCAACTTCATCTAAAATAATTGTGGCTGTTTGTGATTTTCCTTGTCGAATGTATTGCACAACAACAGCTGTGTTTTTTGCTCCTTTTAGCAATTGCGAAGCATCTTCTGTGTATTCTTTTAAGTTTACATCGCCAATTTGCGTAATTTCATCACCGGCTTTTAAACCCGCTTTATCCGCCGGAAATCCTTTGTAAATTTCCTTTAAATATACTTTTCCGTCTTTGCGTTGCACCATAGCACCAATTCCAGTGTATTCGCCTGTATTGTTAATTTTGAATTTTAAAACGTCTTGTTCGTTAAAAAAAACAGTATACGGATCCAATTCTTTCAACATGCCTTTTA
>Ga0209480_10000409_pt1 | contig 36250 bp, 27 predicted proteins | sample JI61114C2DNA_FD_187501 | JGI IMG/M metagenome (GOLD analysis project Ga0209480, IMG submission 187501) | Wastewater effluent complex algal communities from Wisconsin, to seasonally profile nutrient transformation and Carbon sequestration -... | ecosystem: Engineered > WWTP > Effluent > Algae... | reverse complement strand
CGGGCTAATTTTATTCCAGCAAATGCGCTATGAAGAGGCTTTAACCGCTTTTCTGGAAGCCATTGGATTGTCGTATCATTTTCCCGCCGCACATTTTCATTTGGGCGAAACATTGATGAAACTTGGGAAATATGAAGAGGCGGCGGCGGCTTTTGACGTTACCCTTTTGTTGGCACCGGGCGTAAATATGGCTCGTCAACAGTTGATAGATATTTATGAAAACCACCTAAAACAGCCAGGTAAGGCATTGCAGTACAAGCAGGATTTTATGGATAAAATTAAAGGTACAATAACGGTTGTTTCAGGATTGCCCCGTTCCGGTACCTCTATGATGATGCAGATGCTGGAAGCCGCGGGACTGGATATTTTCACTGATAAGGAACGTACGGCAGATGACAGCAATCCAAAGGGTTACTATGAACATGAGGCAGTCAAAAACCTCCAGCACAACAACAAATGGTTGCCCGAAGCCAAAGGTAAAGTAGTAAAAATTATTGCCCAACTTTTATCACATCTTCCTGCCAACTATCACTACCAGGTTATTTTTATGGAAAGGGATGTACTGGAAGTAATTGCCTCTCAGCAGAAAATGCTTGTGCGGGATGGTAAGCGGGTGAATGAAGATACGCTCCAACTTCAATTGGTAAACCAATACACACAAACTGTCGATAAAGTCAAGGAATGGGCAGAAAATCAACCCAATGTGGACATTATCTTTCTTTCTCATCAGGAAGTGGTCAAAAATCCATTTCTAAAAGCGATGTTGGTCAACGATTTTCTAAGCGGTCAACTTCCGGTGGAGAAGATGGCTTCGGCAGTAGACAAGAATCTTTATCGCGAGAAAAAAGAAAAATTTAACCATTCCGGCACGTTTGCGAAAGGATAAGTGCTTATATTGAGTTCAAATACTATTATTTTTTTAATAAAAAACGTTAAAAAAAGGCCCAATTCGTTCAATTTTTGATGTAAGTTTGTAATACTTTGGTTAAGGTCAAAGTGTTTTTTTGAAGCCATTAAAAAATTTATATGATGGAGAGAAATGATAAATTAACTGGAAAAAAAGCTACTATTTCAGCAATTGACAATTATGTTCGACAGGCCAAGTCGCTGCAGCATTCCAGACCCAGTGTCTTCAGAAAAGCGCTGATGGGTGGAAGTTTGCTGGCTGCTTTGCCGGGTGCTGCTTTCTCACAGGGCATTTGCCATCAGGTGTTTAATCAAACTTTTTCCGGCAATAACAATAATATTCCTTTAGATTTGGATCAGAATGGTGAAAATGAATTGGGGCTTATTGGGATGAACTCTGGCGTCCCTGTGGTTCGTTTCCCATCTGCCTCTTTAAGTGATATCAGAACCATCAATGGAAGACCTACCAGACTTGCATTCGGTGCGCTCATCAACGCCGCACAACCCGGAATGGCTAATGCCCCCAACACAGGTTTTTTTACTCGGACAACTTACGGCAACTGGCTTAATACTATCAACGCTAATCCGATTACCGGGTATTATGCTTTCCGCTTCAAAGATTTCAGCGGAAACAAGCACAACGGTTGGATGCAGATCGAAGTCAAGGATAAAATCCCCGGTCCGCCATATCTGAAACTCATAGACCTGGCCTATGCAATTCAGCCAGATGCTAATATCACTGCAGGAGCTACCAGCCCTTCCGGCACCTACCTGTTATTTCTTCCTATAGAACTGTTAGCTTTCAAAGCAGAGGCTATTGAAAACGATATCCAATTGCACTGGCGCACCGAATCAGAGAAAGATAATGCCGGTTTTGAATTGCAGCGCAGTGAAAATGGTGAGGATTTTAAAACCTTGCAATTCGTGGCTGGTGCCGGTACAAGTGCTGAACCAAAAGAATATAATTTCACCGATAAGGCGATTCGCAAAGGTCAGGTATACTACTACCGACTTAAACAAACCGATTTTAATGGCAGTTTTTCTTTTTCTAAATCGGTGGTGGTCCGTCCGCAAAGCGGAAAGTTGGAAGTAGGCGAATTTTTTCCCAATCCTGCTAATAGTCAAATAAAGATAAATATCAGCCTTGCCGAATCCAATAATTTGCAAATCTATCTCTACTATCCCGGTGGTCAACTTATGCGCACCGAATCGCGCGTTGGCAATGCCGGAGAACAGGAAATCAGCCTGGACACCAATAGCCTTGCTGCTGGAATTTATTTTGTCAAAATAGTGATGGGTGACGAACAGGTATACCGTAAGATTGTGATAAAGTAGATAGGTTCTAAATTTTGTGGTGTAAAACATAATATTTGACCTGGGCAATGTTTTGGGCAAATGAAAACTGAATTATTTGCAAATCCCTTTTCTACTTTTATTTCAGTTACTCAAGTTTCGGCAATTAAGAAACAAAGGTAGAAGGCCAATCCTAGATGTTAGATGCTTGCCCGACTAGCAAAACTAGAGTCATTAATATTATCACCAACACCGCTTCCATAATTTAGAGATTCAATTTATAGAACCATAATGACCATTACAAGTCAATTATCATAAATTTCCCCCCAAGGATCTTAAACATTTATAGATTAAAGTGAATCAATTGCGTTTGTAAAAATGGCTCTAATTGCAATGATAATTGGTTTTTTAAAACCAAGTAAGTGTTAAAATGTGTATATGTCTAACATGTGGACTTTGATCTTTGCTGAAAAATAAACTATACTTCATTTTTTAAATATTTTTAAATTAAATATGTGTAATCACTGACAGTCAAAACTGGTGTACCTTAAGTGATTTAGGAATTCAAAGGATGATCATATTTTGGAACCTGATTTTTTCAAAGCCTAATAAGTTTCGTGTTCCTAAATGAGCACCTAATTACTCCGTCATATTTAAGATCGAACCTCACTCTTCGCAATCTGCGTACCTAATAGTGCTTCAATTCATTAACCCGCATACAGGACACTTTCACTCCCTAATTAATAAATGTTTTATAATACATCATTACTGTCTCTGCTTTTACCTACTTTTATAAAAGAGTTTGCCATTCGTGGCACACATAAGGTATTGACTTTGATTTTAACAAGACACCGCAATAACCAATTAAGTAAAACTTTTAAACAGTATAAAGATGAAAAGTAAAGTACTAGGAAACCTGACAGCATTAATTTTAATTATTCTACCATTTTTATTAGGAATACTCTTAGGAAAACATTCGCCTTATTTAGAGACAAACAGTTTTAGCACTTATCTAATTATTTGGACTGTTATTTCAGTGGTTCTTGCTTCGGGTGCAGCACTGTTGTTGAAGTCTAACTCTAAGCCATTGAGTTTAACTCTTTTTTTACTAGTTTGTCCAATAGTAGGAATAATTGGTTTTGCAGCACCACCTGACCTAAGCCTTAAAATGCTTGAACATCCAGAACTAGAGCATTTAAGGTATATTTTTCTCTTCATAGCAGCAATACTTTTTGGCGTATTTGGTCTACTTCTATTTAGGAGTAATACCCTTAAAATTGGAAAATCAACTAAGGTTTTAATGATCGTGTTATTTGCCCTTGCCTTTTCCGAATTTATTTGGGAGTTCACTCATCACTACTTTTATCCGGAAGCATTGAAGGAATGGGTAAACCAAGGTAAGAATGCAGAAGAATTTGGTAAAAATTACGACACTGTAAATTTTATTAATATTGGAGTATTGGGGAGAATTATTCAGTTCTCATTGGTAATTTGGCTTTCATTGTATCTATATAAGTTGAGACAAATCAAAATCTGGAGTCCAATTATATCTTTTATATTTGCCTTATTGGGTATCGTTTCCGCAATAGTAGTCTTCATCACTCAAATGAATATTCCAAAAGGATTTGAAGTTTTATTTCTATTCTTTATTCCAGGAATGCCATTTTTATTATTGTACTGGTTAGGTGTAGCAATCATGACAAAAACTAAGAAAAGCGAAATTAATACATAAAAAACCAACAGACAATCGAGTAGGCAGCCTCTCCAGCTGCTCAGATATCTGCGCCAACCTTGCCACTCTGCATACGAGCGCTGTGCTCCTCCTATTCGAAAAATAGATTTACTAAATCAATTTGGTCACGGGGACATACTTGAACTTCATTAGCTTGAACGAATATGATGATAGTATTCATGCATGGGGATATACTCACTAGCTGTCAAGCAATTTACAATTACTGTAGTATGGATTATGGAGCTTAGGCAATATTTTAATATTACTCAATATTTTTTTATTGTTTATCAATAAATATTTGTTATGTTTGCATCATAATTCTAAACTTAATAATAATGTCAAAAACAAACAACTTCGTATTTTGGGGCTTATATATTGTGGCTTGGTTAATTTTTGTCGGTTTATCCATTGAAGCTGGAGGCCTGTTTGTCAATTTTATTATCAGTCTATTCAGACCTGAATTTATCCAAAATCTATATCAGAAGTTGGACTTAACTGAAATGTATCAAAACAGTAAGTTAGCCTTTTTCGGAATTTATAGCTTTATACTAACCATTTCAGTCTTAAAAGCTTGCCTATTTTATGCAGTTGTTAAACTAATGCACAAAATGGATTTATCAAAACCATTCAGCGCTTTTGTTGCCAGGCAAATTTCACAAATTAGTTATTTTACTCTTTCCATAGGCTTATTAAGTTACATTGGCAGACAGTTAGTTAACAGCTTAATGCATCACGGATTTGTTCCCGACAACTTAAACCAATTTTGGTCAGATAGCGAAGCTTTCATACTAATGGCAGCAGTGATCTATATTATCGCAATTATTTTCAATAAAGGAGTAGATATTCAAACCGAAAACGAATTAACCGTCTAAGCTATGGCAATAATTGTAAACCTGGATGTAATGATGGCAAGAAGAAAGATGTCCCTCAATGAACTTTCGGAAAAAGTGGAATTAACACTTTCTAATCTCTCAATCTTAAAAACCGGTAAAGCAAAAGCGATACGTTTTAGCACTTTAGATGCTATATGCAAAGCGCTCAATTGCCAGCCGGCAGATATACTTGAATATGTAGAAGATACTAAAAATTAATTTAATGAAAGTACTATATATATGTGCCCTATTTTTTTGGTGCAATTATTTTGCTCAGGCTCAAAAAAGTGAAAGTATTTCGATAGGGAAAAAAGAAAATTATTATTCACAGGTACTGAAAGAAAATAGAAAGATTTGGATTTATACCCCAGACATTACTTCTCAGCTTTCATCTCCTGATAAGCGATATCCGGTGTTGTATTTGTTAGATGGCGAAGCTCATTTCTTTTCAACGATTGGTATAATCCAACAACTTAGCCAGGCAAATGGAAATGGCGTGTTGCCCGAAATGATTGTGGTTGCTATTGAAAACACCAATAGAGTTAAGGATTTATCACCTCTTCCCGATCTCAATAATACTAATCCATTTATTGATTTCTTATCCACCGAATTATTACCGTACATAGACAAGAATTACAATACCGCTCCGTACAAATTGTTAGTTGGTCACTCTTTAGGCGGGCTAACCTCAATAGATGTGCTAACTAAATTTCCTAAATTATTTAATGCTTACATCGCTATTGACCCAAGTATGTGGTACAATAATGAGGTGCATTTAAAAAACACTATAGCCCAATTCCCAAATCAAAATATGAATGGAAATAGGCTATTTGTTGGAACGGCTAATACAATGCCTCAAAATATGACTTTATCACAACTCAAAACTGATACTTCAATAGAAACTCTGCATATCCGGTCGATCTTTGGTTTAATTGATTTTTTGAAAACAAATACAAATGGGTTAGCATATTCGAATAAATATTATGAAAAAGAAAATCACAACTCGGTGCCACTTTTAAGTGAGTACGATGGATTAAAGTTCATTTTTGACTTCTATCAAGTGAATTTAACCGAAAAAGATTTTATAGATTCCACTGCATTAATTGCTTCAACATTAAAAACACATTATGCAGAAGTCACAAAAAAAATGGGTTATAAGAACGCCGCACCGGAAACCTTCATTAATTACCTGGCATATGATGCATTGGGCAAAAATCATTTCGAAAAAGCAAGTGCACTATTTAATTTAAATGCAGAATGGTATCCAGAAAGCAATAATGTATACGATTCGTATGCAGACTATTATTTAGTAATTAAAGACACCACTAATGCCATCACAAATTACAAAAAAGCATTGCAGATAAATAATAGTGAATCAACTCTTGGAAAATTAAATAAGATTTCCAAATCAGACAAAAATGGATTCACAATTGAATACTTACAGCGATATGCTGGAGTTTATACTTTAATTGACTTTAACCTTGATATGAAATTAGAGATGCGAAACGACAGATTATGGGCTATTGTTCCAGGAATTGAGGATAGTGAATTTCTACCAATTTCTGAAAATATATTCACAGTCAAAGGACAACATGGATATACCATTACTTTTAAAACGGAGGATAACAAACCAATAGGATTTACATCAGTGCAGCCAAATGGGACTTTTGAAGCCATCTCTAAAAAATTAAAATAAATTACCGGCAAGACGATTCAGACAAAAATTAAATTGTAAAGTAGAACACAATGGAAACAAATAAAAAGAAAAAATCACTTTTCAAAAGTATTATAAAGAACTTAATAGTTGCCATCGGAATCGTTTTATTAATATTTATAATCTGGAGTTTAATTCCCTTAAAACAAACCGTCAACCCAATAAAACCAAGGCAAGATACTGAGTATTGGATGATGAAAGAGGGTTACAAGATTGCTTATACAAAGATTTCTGGAGATTCCTCAGGATCAAAACCAGCTATTGTATTCCTTCATGGCGGACCTGGGGGCTACATTCATTCTGCAATAATAGAGCTGATGAAGGAAGTTTCAAAGAACGGTTATGATATTTATTTGTACGACCAGATCGGCTCTGGCCTGTCTGACCGGCTGCCAAAGCCACGAGACTATTCTTTTGAACGGCACCTGCATGACCTTAATGAAATTATAGAAAATCAAATCAAAGAGAAAAAGATAATCTTAATTGGGCACTCTTATGGTGGAATATTAGCAACACATTTTGCAGCTAATCATCCTGACAAAATAAGTAAATTAATCCTATCTTCACCAGGAGACTTGCAACCATACAGAACCAAACCTGATGGCACTATGGCAGACATGAATAAACTTTATCCTATCCCATCTCAATATAAATTTAAAGCACCATTAGAAGTATTTGAACAAACGGAAAGGGATTTCTTACAACCCAGAATTATTATGTCAATGTTTTGCGCATTGACGTTTAATTTTAAATGGGCAAGTGATAAAGAATTTGATGATTATACTAATACCATGGCATCAAAATTTACAAAAGGTATGGTTGCTGATCCTAAAAACGTTAAACCGGAAGAAGGTGGTGCAGGTGGTTATTCACATGGATTTAGCAATTTTTATGGTAATCTTCCTGATGTGAGATCAAATTTAAAACAATTAAATATTCCTACACTTGTGCTTCAAGGGCAATATGACCAGGGCGAATATGCATCAGTATATGAATATGCCGATCTATTGAAAGGCAAATATGTTTTCGTAGAAAATGCAGGGCACATCATTTGGTGGGATAAGGGTGAAGAATATGTTTACACAATATCGAATTTTATAAATGATTGAACCGGAAAGTAAATATTGAGTGCGCATTTAATTGATACAAAAAAACACAATAATGAATATTAATAAGAAGTTATTATTTGATTATGAAAATCTACAGGTAAATATCAAAATCAAACTCTCAGCGCTATGGACATCTGTTACACTTTGTTATTTATATGGAGATTACTTTGAGCTATATGTTCCCAATAAAACGAAGGGTCTTGTAGATGGGACAAATCTGCTTGATAGCCCAATGAAGCTATTTTCAGCATCTGTACTGCTAGCTATTCCGGCACTTATGGTTTTTCTTTCCATCATTTTAAAACCTAAAATAAACAGGCAACTTAATATCGTGTTTGGAATATTTTATACAGCAATTATGATATTAATCGCCATAACTTCTATTACACCGTGGAGAACTTTTTATGTGTTTCTGGCCATAGTAGAAAGTGTTATTACTTCTCTAATAGTATTTTACGCATGGAAATGGCCAAAAATAAGTATATAACCATAAACATCAAACTTCAAACCTCTATTATTAGATAAAAATTTTAATTAAAAGCAGCATGGATTATTCGAACAAAAAAACTGCCAGGATCGCGGGAATATTGTATTTAATAGTAGTACTTACCGGAATGTTTAGCTTAGCATATGTTCCTAAAACACTTATCAATTGGGAAGATCCGGCCTTCACATTTAATAAAATTGTAGCCTCAGAATTTTTGTTTAAACTCGGAATTTACAGCAGTATAATTTGCTATACAGCATTCGTTTTTTTACCAATAGTATTACATCAGTTGTTAAAACAAGTAAATGAATTCTATGCTAAAATGATGGCCATTTTAGCCCTGATCAGTGTTCCTATATCATTCTTAAATTTGCAGCATAAATTTGCAATTCTTACTTTAATAAGTAAAAGCGACTTTTTAAAAATTTACTCTTTGGAGCAATTACAGAGTCAGGTGATGTTGCACCTTAATGAATATGAACATGGTATATCATTAGTATCAGTTTTTTGGGGGCTTTGGTTGCTTCCTTTTGGATACTTAGTTTATAAATCAGGATTTATTCCAAAAATTCTAGGCATCTTATTAATGCTTGGTTGTTTCGGTTATTTAATCAATTTTACAGGCAATTTATTGATAAAAAACTATCTTGAGCTAGGTATAGCGACATTGGTCAGACTCCCTGCAAGCCTCGGTGAAATAGGAACTTGTTTGTGGCTTGTGATCATTGGAACAAAAAATAAATTGACAACTTAGCGATAATAACATCAAACATTGTCGTTGGACTTCATCTTTTATTATCTTGTTATTTTACAAACAGCCTTCTTGTTATTTTCCTGCACGTTTCTTTTCTTGAAACGCTTAATTTATTTATCTTACAGAGATATTTAAGAATTATTCAGTCTAATGAAGATTTTGTAAGAATTAGCATTAGAAATAGAGCAATACCTGGAAATTCACTTAAAAATACAAAAAATGAAAAGAACAATTTTAATCATTATTGGATTTGTTGCTACATTTGGAATAGGATTTTACTCCAATACTGTTAGTGCAAACATATCAGTAAAAGGAAACACAGCATTAATTAACACAAAAAAGCAAAGTAACTTGAAATTAGGAGCATTTTCAATCAGTCTTAGTGTAAAGGATCTAATGTCATCAAAAAAGTTTTACGAAAAATTAGGTTTCAATACATTTGCAGGAAGTATGGAGCAGAACTATCTCATAATGAAAAACGAGAATGCACTAATTGGACTTTTTCAGGGTATGTTTCAAGGCAATATATTGACTTTCAATCCGGGATGGGACGAGAATGCAAGCAACTTAGAAAACTTTGACGACATTCGTAAAATTCAAAGCCAACTAAAAAATAATGGGCTAACTTTAACCAGCGAAGCTGACGAAAAAACAAAAGGCCCTGCAAGTCTTATGCTAACAGACCCTGATGGCAATGTGATTTTATTAGACCAGCATCGTTAATATAAAAAGCATATGAAAGCAGACGGCAAAACAGTACAGGAAATTTTGGCCAACCTTCCGGCGGAAAGAGCAGAACAATTCAATAAGTTGCACCGCGTAATTGTTGAGAACCTTCCGATAGGGTTTGAACCGTCCATTAGCTATGGTGGACTTGGATATGTTGTTCCTCATGCTCTTTATCCCTCAGGGTATCATTGTAAACCAAGTGAGCCTTTACCTTTTGCAGGAATTTCTTCTCAAAAAAATTCTATTAATTTTTACCATATGGGGATTTATTCCAACCCAAATTTATATGAATGGTTTGTAAATGAATATCAAAAACATAGTAAACTAAAACTTGACATGGGCAAAAGTTGTGTTAGGTTTAAGAAAATTGATGAAATTCCATATGATCTTATCGGTGAATTGATGAAAAAGATGAGTGTAGAAGAATGGATAAATATTTATGAGTCTAATTTAAAGAAAGGAAAAGCGAACAGCTGACAGATTTTACTTGTAAAATAGGGTTTCTGACTTATATTATAATTTCTGTGCAGTATTAAGCTCAGTGACGGCAATTTCAAACTTGAGAAAATTCGAATTTAAATTGATGCCAAGTGTGAAATTGATTTGCATCACTTCTATTCGCTCATTGCACATAGGGAAGGTTTTTAAAACATTCAATGAAACAATCAATATGAAAAAGATAGTATTTGCATTAGTTATAGCATTCACCTTATTAGGGTGTGGCAGACCACCTTTAGACAAACCGGCAATAAATAATTTAAAATCAGAAAGTCTACAAGTTGGACAGCAGGATACAATTTTCAATTTTACAGATAGATTTCCTAATAATGCTCAAATAGCTTTTGCCTTAATTAAAGATGGACAAACAACCTATTATGGAATAATGCGCAAAAATGACAATTTAACTACAATTCATAATAGTGATAAAGCATTTGAAATTGGTTCTATAACCAAAGTCTTTACTGCTACCATTCTAGCAAACTTGGTTATGGATGGAAGATTGAAATTGGACGATAGGATTAATGCAAAATTTGATTATCCTTTCAATAAAAACATTGAATTTACTTATAAGGAATTAGCGAATCATACTTCAGGTTTGCCGAGGCTTCCTTCCAACATGCGTTTTGCAGCCATCTTCAATCCATCAGACCCTTACAAGAATTATGATGATAAAAAACTTGATGATTACTTAAAAAACGATGTTTCTTTAGACTACCCCAAAGGGAGTAAAAGCGAGTATTCAAATTTAGGAATGGGTCTTGTAGCTTACACCATGAGAAAGGCTTCAGGGCGTAGTTTTGAAGAACTAGCCAAAGAAATGATTTTCGATAAATATAAAATGACACATTCTAGTTCAGATAAAACTAAAGTTGCTGATATTTTGGTTGAAGGACTAAATGACCGTGGTAAGCCGACAGCAAATTGGACTCCCGGCGCTCTCATAGGCGCTGGTGGAATTTATTCTACAGTTGAAGATTTATCAAAATTTGCATTAGCTCAGTTTGACAGCACTAATAAGGAACTAGCCCTTACACGAATTAAAACATACAAGGAAACAGATACGAGAGATGTAGGATTGGGTTGGTTTATAATTAATAAAAAAAGTGGCGCCAAATGGTATTGGCACAATGGCGGAACAGGCGGATATTCAACTTCTATGGCGATTGATGTTGAACACAAAAATGGAGTAATAATTTTGGCAAATGTCTCATCTTATCACAGCCAATTTGAAAAAATTGATAAACTTTGTTTTGCTTTGATGAAGACATTAGAAATAAAAGGTGAATAACAATAAAACCCTAAGAATGATCTTTGTTTGGCTTGAAAAGCAATTTAAACCTTGTGCCTTTTAGTTAAGACTATTGGATTGGATTGGATTAAATTAATACAATTCATTCTAAAAGAATCAAAAGAAGTAACCTTAAAGGAAAATTATTTTTATATATTTAGGTGCGCTGCATGTGGAAAGGATCCAAAACAAATTCTAGATATATTTAGGTGCATGGTACTTAGTTGAAACTATAGTTTTATGAAAATAAAATTCTTTCTACTGACCTTCTTAGTTCTTTTCTCAAGAGGATGCGACTTCTACTCTACCAGTCTTTGGTTTTTTGACAATCCTACAGGTGAAACAAATCCATTGTACCGATATTTTGGTGTAGGTTGGTCAGGTTTGATTTTTACTAATGTAATAATTGTTGGGCTAATTATTTATGCATTTTACTATTATTCATTTAAGTATTCACATTTAATGAAGGTATCGAAACCAGACAAACTGACTGACTTTGTTTCAGAAATGTATTTTAATGAAAAAGGGCGCTTTCTTGAAATTTTTTATACAACCCCAAAAAACAAAAATATGCTTTTGGCACATGCCGGATATGTGTTAATACGATTCGTAATTTTCGCAAGTTTTTTAGCTACCATTCATAATCTTTGCCAATTCTATAATGTTGCTATTTACAATTCATATAGAGAAATAGTGCAAAGACCACGTTTTGTTATTTATGGACTGATGATATTATCGCTCTTTTATTTTACTTATAGATTATGGCGTAGAGAATATAAGTTGAGTATTAATAGTTTTTAAGAAGATAATTAACCTATCTATAATCAAATGTCCCCTTCAACTCTCCAATCATCACATCAAATTCCCCCGGTTCTGTAACTCTTTTTAACTGAGCATTCACGAATTCAAGATCTTCAGCATTCAAATCGAAAGTAACAGTCTTTTTTTCACCGGCCTTCAGTTCGATCTTTTGGAAGGCACGAAGTCGTCTGACACTCGGCGCGATGGAAGCGTATTGATCATGTGTGTATAACTCAACTGAATGTTTTCCTTGCTTTGTGCCAGTGTTTTGAACAGTGACACTGACTTTGATGGTTGTATTTGCGGACATCTTATTATCAGATAGCTTCAGATCGCTGTATTCAAAGGTAGTATAACTCAACCCGAACCCAAATGCAAATAGCGGATCATAACCTGTTCCTACATTATTATTAAAGACCTCTCTGATTGTTTCTGTGAAAATATGGTCGTATAACACAATATCTCCTGGGTATTTTGGATACGAAAAGGGCAAAATTCCGCTGGGATTATTATCACCCATGATAGTCGAAACGATTGCCTTCGCTCCCCCACTTCCCGACCAGTAAGCCAATAAAATCGCGTCCATTTCATTGACCATATCTGTGATAAATAAAGGTCGACCTTGGTTCAATACTACAATTACAGGCTTCCCACTCGATTTTGCTGCTCTAATTAGTTCTTTCTGTTCTGTCGGCATATCTAACGTAAAAATATTCCCCGGGCTTTCAGCATAAGCATTCTCCCCAAGACACAACACGACAGCATCCACATTCTGCGCTGCATCTCTTAAAGCTTTGACTTCAAAATTTGCTGGATCATCATAGCCTATTCCGGAAGTTGTAATTACATTCTCCCTTCCAATTTTTTGTTGAAATGCCTCCAGAATAGTTAATTCTGACTCAGGATACCACTTTTCATCCTTTCCCTGCCAGGTATAACTCCAGGCGCCGTTTAATGCAGCCTTGCTCTGAGCTGATGGTCCTGCAACTAGGATTTTTATGCCAGGTTTTAAGGGCAAAATATTGTTCGTATTTTTTAATAAAGTCGTAGCTTCAGCTGCTGCCTCGAAAGCAAAATCCTTATATTCAGGTTTGCCAAACTGCCCTATTGCCTCCTTTTCAGGATAGGGATTGGCAAATAGTCCAACATTATATTTCATTGTGAGGATTCTGCGGACAGCCTCGTCAATTCTTTCCATAGAAACCAATTTCTTATTGACTGCTTCCAAAAGTAAAGTTGCAAAGGAAAAGTCATAAGGCACCATGCTCATATCCACACCTGCGTTGACGCCAATAACTACCGCATCCAAGGGCGATGATGCCACTTTGTGCCATGTATACAATCTTTTGATGTCTTCCCAATCAGAAACGGCAACACCCTTGAATCCAAGCTCCTTTCGCAGCACATTTGTTAATAAATATTTATCACCATGTGTCGGAACACCATTGATCAAGGATGAATTAATCATGACTGATGATGCACCACTTGCAACCGCGTCTCTGAATTGTGGCAAATAATGTTCTCGTAATTCTATTTCGGGAATGTAAGCCGGAGTTCGATCTTTACCATTTCGTGGGTTAGAATAGCCCATGTAATGTTTCATACAACTGGCTACCGAAGTTGTTTTGCCAAGTCCATCCTCTTCATAACCTTTTACAGCTGCCGATCCCATGACCTTGCCAATGTAGGTATCTTCCCCATAAGATTCAGGAAATCTGGACCAATAAACCTGTCTTCCGCAATCCAGCATAGGCCCGAAATTCCATCTTACACCACTGGCCCTCAACTCTGCTGCTGTTATCTTCGCAGCCTTTTTAGCAATGCCAATATTTCGACTTGCTGCTATTGCAATATTTTGTGGAAATAAGGTTGATTCCAAAGTATATGTTTGTCCATGAATGGCATCCAAACCATAAATAATCGGAATCTCTAACCTCGATTTCATGGCCTCGTCTTGAATCGCAGTAAGCATTCTGTGCCATTCAGCTACCGACATGGCATGTTGGTCAACATTTAAAATTGAGCCAATGTGGTATTTCTGAATTGCTTCCTTTAATTTAACTGCGTCAGTTTCCCCTTCTTTTCCGTTGCCTACCGCACCTATGGTGACTTGGGTCATCTGCCCTATTTTTTCTTCAATCGTCATTTTTTTCAAAAGCGATTCTACTTCAGCTGCATGATTTTGAGAGGTCCCTGTGGAAGCTAATCCTGCCATTAATAAAAATGTTATTAAATGTTTCATATAGTTATTTCTTTGCTTTTTAATCTATTAATTAATTCCAGGCACATTCTGGCATTATGGTAAGGGCATTTCCAAAAGCCTGCTTTATCCTGATTCGCCATCGGAAGATAGTCTTCGCCTATTCCCCAAAACCATTCCCCTGTTGGGTTGATCATTTTTTCTTTGATAAATGTCCAATTATTTTTACAATAATTTAAATATTTATTATCTGAAGTTAATTGATACGCATTCATGGCACCAATAACAAACTCTGACTGTGGCCACCAATGTTTTTCCTTGACGAATGCTCCTGAATTAATTTCTTTTTCATACCAGAGTCCACCATCCGCATCAATGGCAGAAATGGAGGAGTCCATTAATTTAATTGCAACCTCCTTGTATACTTCAATCAATTTATCATCCTCAACTATTTCGGCGCACCTAAGCAACAACCATGAGGCTTCCACATCATGACCATAGGAAATTACATCCGTATGATCCTGCCATTTATTATCAAAAAATAACTTTAAATGTCCGGATTTATGGTCTATAAATTTTTCATTAATTAAATATAGAATTGATATAATTTCGCTTTTCAACTCTTCATCAGCCCAGGATTCATATAAATTGGCGAAAGCCTCAACGATGTGCAAATGGGTATTCATAGTTTTCTGAACGTTGACATCTTTATCGCTCAACCGCAAGTCTGATAGTTCTTTCCAATCGGCAGAAAAAGCCTCTGTATAACCACCATTGACAAGATCTTTGCTCTTTTCTACGATCAGATGATATATTTCTATCGCTAAATCTAATGCATTTTGATCATGCGAAATGGTATAATATTCGCTCAATCCATAGATCACAAATGTTTGAGAATAAATGTGTTTTTTACCGTCAATTACTTTCCCATCAGGACTTAATAACCAATAGAAACCTTTATTTAATTTGTCATAAAAATAGGTAATTAAATATTGGTAAGCTCTTTGTGCCAGTTCAAAATGGGTTTGATTTTTGGTTTGCTTGTATGCCGCAGAAAAAGTCCATAAAATCCGTGCATTCAAGATAAGCCCTTTACTGGCCTCATAATTCCTGACATTATTCTCATCGATTTGCCCAATAAATCCCCCATTTATTTCGTCAACTGAGTTTTGTTCCCAGAAACTCAAAATATTATCTAATTCCGCCTCAAATTCTTCTGATAAAATATTCAATAGAATTAAATTAATTTGTAACAAAAGTTGAATTATTTAAGTTTTGCCAGTTAATAAACAAAGGTAGATGGCTGATTTTAGAAGGTAGATGGTCGTTTGTAAACTGATTCATAAAAACTTTTTATTGATTTAGAAGTCAAAAGGTTCAATTTTTTGAAGGAACACCATCTAACATCTACCCCGCCTTCGCTATACCTTTGTCGGACAAGCTTCTAAAATCTAACATATTTAATTCTAATTATTCTTTAGAAGAAACAAATTCGCCGGCCGGAACTTTAATTGAATCATTTACTGCTTCGTTTTTCTCATCCAAATAGAGTTCATTGGCATCGATAAGTGCGTTAATTGATAAAACAGATTCCTTGGAAGAGAATTTATCTTCAGGTGTATTTATTACATAATCACACAATCTCTCTATAGTTGAAGTCGCCACATGCATTCTCGAATCAGAAGAAGCGTAATAAATGTAAACACTTCCATCATCATCGGATATCCAACCACTGCTAAATAATACGTTACTCACATCTCCTACCCTTTCATCCCCCTCAGGTGCCATGAAATATCCACCTGGTTTATGAATTATTTTAGAAAGGTCTTGTAGATCTGTCATAAAGAGATATAACACGTATCTAAGTCCGGCTGCTGTATTTCGAACGCCATGCGCCAGATGCAACCAACCTTTCTCTGTCTTAATTGGTCCCGGACCCAACCCATTTTTTGCCTCATTGATCGTATGATAAATTCTACTATCAACGACTTTTTGGTCCACAACAATAGCAGGATTTATTTTTTCAGATAATCCAAAGGCTATACCACCACCGGAGCCAGGATCTATAAAACCATCCTGCGGGCGGGTATAAAAGGCGTATTTACCATTTACAAATTCCGGATGCAAAACAACATTTCGCTGTTGGGAAGAAGAAGTAGTCAAGTCTTCTAATCTCTCCCACTCTACAAGGTCTTTAGTGCGCACGATGCCACATTGAGCCACAGCAGATGAAGTATCAGATGGTGGAACATCAGTTTTCCTTCTTTCAGTGCAAAAAACACCATATATCCATCCATCTTCATGTTCGATGAGTCGCATGTCATAAATATTGGCATCAGGAACATCTGATTCCGGGATTGAAATCGGTCGATTCCAAAACTCAAATTTATCAATGCCATTAGGGCTTTCGGCAATTCCAAAAAAAGATTTTCTGTCATTTCCTTCTACTCTCGCCACCATGACATATTTTCCGTTGAATTTAATTGCGCCGGCATTAAATACAGCATTTACACCAATTCTCTCCATTAGAAATGGATTTGTCATCGGATTAAGATCATACTTCCAATGAAGAGGTGTATGTTCCGAAGTTAATACCGGGTATTTAAATCTGTTGAAAATGCCATTTCCAATCTCAGCTCTTTCATTATTTCTATTAATCAACTTTTCATAACGTTCCTGAAGAGCAACCAATCTATCCTGAAATTCTTTATTTTTCATAATATTTAAATTATTAATCTTCTAATTTATTCCACCATGTGCGTTTCAAAATGACGGAAATAATTGCAATCAAAATGATAACCATAAGTAGAGGTAACTTCATCCATAATATGATGTACATAGGCAGTAATGTTAAACAGCATTGGACAATTATGCCCAAAACGACATTGAACATATCCAGTTTGAATCTTTTATTGGGTACAAATTCAGGATCTTCCTCCATGACCATGGAGTGCACAGGTCGCCAAAAACCCCAAGGTTTGACTGTTTTATAAAAACTTATAAGTGTTTCCTTTTCGACCGGCGGAGCTGTATAAGTGCCCACAACTGCTCCAATCACAGATATTAGAAACAATAAAGGCCAAACGTATAAAGGCAAAGTATCAGGGAAAATAAGAGGGAAGCACAATGCTGCAGCGATACCACTTGCCATACCCCAGAAAAAACCGTTTGCATTAAATCTCCACCAATACCATTTAAACATATTCGAGGCGATATAGCCGCCGTATAAGGCTCCTACGATCCATTGAAGAATGCTGTTGACATCTTTGGCAAAAAAACCAAGTATTATACCCAATAATACGACCACGACTCCGGACAAATAATTCATTCGCATTATCTGATTGGTAGAAGCATCTTTTTTGAAATATTTCAGATAAATATCGTTGACGATGTATGCCTGAGCAGCATTGAGCGTTCCTGAGAAAGTACCCATAAAAGCACCAAGTAATCCTGTAAAAACCAAACCAAGAATTCCGACAGGAAGAAATTGATTCACCACAGCTGGAAGTACTTTTTCGAAGTCCATTTTGCCGGCTGCGTCAGCGACGTTGATTTTATCAAAATACAAGAGCCCCAGAACAGTTAGCCCGGTGACCATCGTATATCGCACCGGTAGCAATACGATCGATACAAAACCTGTCATCTTACTGGCTTCTTTTGGAGATCTGGTAGATAGTATTTTTTGCATATCATAATTGGGTGCAGGACCTGCCAAACTTGCAAAGACGCCTTTGAATAACATCATCATAAAAAAGATGCTAAAAAGACCGAAATTGTCATCCTTTATTTTTTGATTCACCTGTGGAATAATATTAGACCAATCCAGGTTCAGGTCTTTTCCAAAGAAAGGATTTGCCCAGTCTAAAGGCACATTGAGCGCGTTTACTCCATCATGCAAATGAGTCATAGCGATGTATCCGATAGACAAGCAAGCCGCAGTCATGATGATATATTTGATCACATCACCCATGACGATGCTATGCAACCCACCAATCACTGAATAAAAAGTGGCAAATAAGGTGAAAATTATTCCATAGAAATGGGCGACATATGGAGCCGGAATATTAAAAGGAATGTAGGGGCTAACGATATCCCATGGAATGAAAATCTCGATAAATTTGCCCAATCCGATAAAACCATAAGCGAGGAACCCCAGACAACTTATTAATGCAAAGGCTACGACCACCGCATGTGAGCCGACTATCCCCTTACCTATGCGTCCAAATCTGGTCACAAGCCATTCTGCTCCGGTATTAGCATTCGATCTTCTGAGCCATTTACTTAGAAACATCATCAAAAATATCTGATTAAAAACAGGCCATAACCAAGGGATCCAAACACTTTTTAATCCATAAACGAAACAAAGAGAAACCATCCACATCGTGCCACTTATGTCAAACATATCACTGGCATCACTAAGTCCCAGCATGTACCAGGGCAGTTTCTTTTTGCCCATGAGGTAGGAATCTTTGCTCTCTCTCGCCTTCAGACGATAGTACCAACCGAGGCAGACCATACCGACCAGATAGATTAAAACCATTGAAATATCGATCCAACTTAATTTCATCTCTTCTTCATTGGTTGATAAAGTTGAAAGTGTTTCAATTCAGATTCAAAAAAGGATTCTTTTTTATCATATAATTTCTGAAAATCTGCTGCTGAAACCTGTTCACGATATGGTGCATAATAATGCATATGGCCTGTTTCTTTCACTAAGCCATGATTTCTCCACAAGAGGACATAGGAGACATTACTTCCAGACATGATATTATCAAGTACTTTAGTCCACCAATCTGCTTGCGGAATAGCTTCATAACCCGCTTCCGCCATTGCAGTCAGTTTTTGATGTGCGCCAGCTACTTGGTTCATAATGGCAAACCGATTCCTGCATATTTCGACAAAGTCCTCACTTGTAATCCCATCTTTCTGATAAAGATCGAAACTGATAATATCAGCATATTCATCGCCTGGATAGTATTCTATCAGGCCAGTTTCATCGTCATAATCTGCAACATTGTAACAGTATATCAGATTATGCAAATCCTTTTCATTCTTCAGATAATCCACTGTAAATCTCCATAACTGAATAAAATCTTCTTTAGTATTGGCATGCTTGCACCACCAAAACCAATTGCCTGTGAGTTCGTGAAATGGTCGAAATATTACTGGGATCATTTCACCTTTTGGACCTTTTAATGTGGACAAAAAAGTAGCTGCTTTATCGAGATATGTCTTATATTTTTCATGGAAAGGGCCACCAGGTAGCATTTTCTTTAAACTCAAAGTTGCAGTATCCCATGAATGAAGATCAGTCACAGGATTGACCATATGCCATGAAAAAGTGATCACTCCGCCTCGATCATATCCTTGCCTGACGTAAGCTTGGATCTTTTCGAAAGGAATGCCATTGATGTCTTTTTTGCTATCTAGTTCTAGGCCGGCAAGATCCCATCCATAGAGTCCCGGATAGTCACCCACTGCATCTTTTATATCACTCCTACCCTCTTCATAGCGCCAGTTGACACCATATGCCAGGTCGTCCTGATGGCCGATGATGTATCCTTTTTTTGAAATATTTTGTAGATTATTGTATAATGCTTTTGTTTCTTTTGTAGGGTTTTTGTCAATTAATTCAAATGTCTTGCTTTGTGAAAAACAAATTTCACAATTCAATAAATAAGCCATTAAAATGATGCAACGGAAGATCATTTCTATTTAATTTGATATTTTGTGATGACATTCCAAGTGGAAGTATCGGAGTCGAAAACTGAATATAGGCCTTGCTCTTCCATAGGAGGATCTCCCATGTAGTCATCACCTTCTTTCCAAAAATTTTGATTTTTAATTGGTCTGGCCTGACCGCCAAATGCCCAAAAATTAATTCCTCTTAGTGGACTTTTATCTTTTATTCCATTATTCCATTTATTCAGAATCTCACCATAGAATTTATCTCTTATGGATGTCTTTTCATCCGGTGAAAAAGAATTATTATCTCTTGGATATCCAAACTCTTCAAGGACTAAGGGCTTACCTAATTCTTTCATTACATCAGAATGACTGTCAATATAAGATTTGGTGAGTTCAAGTACTTGTGCGAATTGTCCCTCATCATGCAGTTCTTTATACCATGACCAGTTGCGAGGCCAGATATGGATGGTCGCATAATCGATATTTTTATCACTATGAATTTTCTTGAAAGTTTCGATGTTTTCAGTCCCTATTTCACCTTCTACGCCAATAGTTACTAAATGTTTCGAATCAATCTTCTTAATTTCAGCTGCCACATCACTTATCCATTTAATATAATCCGCCAGTGCTGCTGGCCGCATTGGACGTGGTTCATTGGCCAGTTGCCACGCCATAATCGTGCCGTCGTCTTTATAAATTTGACCAGTGACAGTATTCTTTCGATTGATAATGCTGAGGACTTGATCAAGATATTGTTCCTTGCAGGGAGCGCAAGAATAAAATTTACTAACAACATCCCGAAGGCTATCCCAGCTCAATTTTGCTTGAAAATCTTCCTCCGTAACTTGATTATTCCAACGCAAGTATTGTAAAAACCCACCACTCCAATCCCAGTTATTACTGAAAAAGAGAACTGCTTTCATTTTACGTTTTGACATTTCAGACAATAAAAGGTCAAGACCTTTTAAATTGTCCGCCTGGAAAACACCAGGAGCTGATTGATATACAGGGCCGACCCTGGGGACACCTTGCAACAAACCTTCACCTTCGACTGCAGCAACTATTCGCAGATTTTTTATTCCTTTTGAAACCAAAAAATCCAGTTCAGAGCTTAGACGCTTTATTCCTCGTTGTTCATCTTTTTGAAAATACAAGGAAGGCCCATACCAATAATTAGTCCCTATATAAGCATAGTCCTTTCCATTTATCTCAAAATTGGTTTTATTTATTTTCACAAAATCATCCTGATCTTTGCTACAACTAATTACAACAATCGAAATAAATAAACTAAGAATTATATTATGCCTTAAGTACATCTTTGCTGGGTTTTCGGGATTAACAATTACTATTTATAAATTAATTAAACATCAAAAAAAATTATTTCCATTAATTAAATAAGTCATAATTAATAGAAATAATTAGATAAAAAAGGGGTTGCAATTATAAAATTTATTGCAAAAGAATAATTAAAACGTACACTTTTGCAACCCCTAAAAGCAAATAGTTAATTAAAATGAAACATATTATTTTACAAACATCACATCGTCAAAATAAAATGTCTCATCCTGAGCGTCAGGACCTTGGATCCTTATCCCAAATTGTTCAAATCCACCACCTCCTTTCCAGAAGTCAAGTTTATCCATTGGTATTTTGTAGTAATTCCAGACATTCGCTTTTACTGTGATTTTATTCCCTTCATTAAAGCTACCAAAACCTCCTTCAGACTTATCACTGCCGAAATAAAGATCATAATCAAGGGAACCACCCTTAACCCACGCTACAAGGAATTTCCACTCGGTATTTTTTTCAACAGGATTTCCCCACCTTACAAAATTGATCAAATGCCAGTTGCCTTGTGCGTATTTCTTACTCGCAGAAGCAATACCTGTCTTATGCTCAGATTCAGTCCTCATGCCGGCATCACCCCATGAACCATCTGCGAAACCATTCTGATAATCATCTGTAAAAATCTGAAATGCCTGATCTATGTTGATGTATTCATCAGCTGTCGTCGTGGTTCCGGAAGAATTTGATATCACAAGTTTTGATCTCGTTAAGGCAGTCGCCGGCATTTTAACAATTAGGGATTTACTAGTTTTAGATACGATTTCAATCGGTTCATTTGTAGCTTCAAATTTAACGGCATCAACACCTTCAAGGTTAATACCTGTAAAGGAAATTTGGTCACCTTCTTGAAAATCGTAGTTTGAACTTGTTTTCACATTTGGAAATGCAACCACATTGAAAGGCACTGTCAAAATACTGCCATCAATATTCGTCAAAATAATATTCTGAGCTCCTCCACTAGCGGTATCAGGCACTCTGAAAAGTATGGCATCATCGGTATTAAAATTAGGATTAAAACCGGCAGGTGCATTATTTCCATCAAATACAATAGTCCTTATTGAAGAAAGATTTGACCCCTGAAGCGTCACAAGCATACCACCCGGGCCAGTGCCCGGACTAATACTGGACAACGTAGGAGTTCCTAAATCATCCTTGCTGCACGAAGTCAACATAGTCAACATTCCTGCAATCAGAAGGAAAAGTATGTTATTTAATTTATGTTTCATTTCTATATTTATTTAAAAAATAATTAATAATATTTAACCGCAGCTTCGTTAAGTTTCGGATTGGCCTGAACTTCAGTCAACGGAATAGGAAGAAATAATTGACTAGGTGACACAATAGATGCATGAATAGAATTTACTGTTCCATCATAATTATAGTTGCCTCTTTCCTGAGCGGCAATAATTACTTTAGCTCTATCAAAACCTTGTCGCTGAACATCATACCAATAATCGCCTTCGAAGGCAAATTCTACTCTTCTTTCATGCAGTATATTGTCCTTAGTTATTTCAGCGACACCGGCCAATCCTGCTCTTGCTCTGACCTGATTCATAGCATCCAGTGCCTGTGCATCGGTCGTTGAATTACCTGATCCAAGAATGGATTCGGCATAGATCAGCAATATATCTGAATATCGCAGAATATATGTGCAAATGTCAGAAAAACCATCGTTGACCAATTCGCCATTAGAACCTGTACCTACAATGTATTTCAATGAATTACAACGAGATCCATTTTTAATTTTTTTGGCATCATCATTACTATCCATATAAGTAGTATCATACAAAAAGCCATCAGGAAAGTTGACGTTTTTCCAATCCGGATTTGAATAACCGTGCTCCATTATAGACCAGCCTCGTCTTTTGTCACCATCTTCATAAGCTCTGACAATGTCTAATGTAGGCAATACGGAAGAATAACCTCTATCGAAATCTGGTTTCAACAAAGTACTTGGTCCTGCATATATTTGAATAGGATTGCCAATAGCATATCCTCCTGCTGCGGACCATTGTAAAGCAAATAATGATTCAGAATTGTTATTAGCCGCAGATGAGGTAAACATTTTGCCATAATCAGCGTACAAGGCAAATTTACCTGAATTGATTACTTCCTGAGCTTTCAGCCTTGCATTTGCATAATCCTGCACATATAAATAAGCCTTTGCCATCAAACCACTCGCAGAATATTTATTGACCCTACCCGGTTGATATGACACTTCAGACAAATGCTCCTCTGCGAATTTCAAGTCATTAATGATGAACTGAATGACATCAGACTGAATGTAACGAGGAACTCTATAGTCGCCTGATTTTGCTAAAGCTACAGGATCTTCTACTATCGGAACATCTCCGAAAGTGCGTGTAATATAGAAATATGCTATTGCACGCAAAAATCTTGCTTCAGCAATACCCTGAGTTAAATAAGGCTGCTCGCCAATGATCGACGCTTTTTCTTCAAAAGTTTTGACTAAAACTGTTGCATTTCCTGCCACTTTGTAAAGTGATTTCCAACTGGCTGCTACCAATACGTCAGATGATTGAACTTTAAAGTTGTTGTAAACACCGCTTCCGTAGTTAGCATCTCCATTTGGTGTAAGCATATTACCTCCTTGTGCTTCACCTATGGCATGGAAAGCCTTATCCTGCCAATCGAACCAAATCGTATTGTACAATAGACCCGTGGCCGCATTGACCTCTGCTGCATTGTTGTAATAAACATCAAGTGTCGGGCCGTTTTCTGATGGACGGTCGATGAAGTCCTTGCTGCAAGATGCCAGCAAAAGTATCAGAAATAGAAAGTTATATTTAGAATTATATTTCATTTGATTTATGATTTTATCGTTTAATAATTAAAATGCTACGTTGGCGCCAATGGTCCAGGTACGAGGATTAGGATAATGTCCGTCGTCCACATTCATGTATCTGATATTGTTATTAAACGACCCAAGTTCAGGATCGTAGCCCGAGTATTTAGTAAACGTGTAGAGGTTTTGAACAGTAGCATAAATCTTAAGATTGCTAATGTTGACTCTGTTTAACAAAGTGCGTGGAAGGTTGTATCCAAGGCTGATATTTTGTATCCTGAAATAAGAACCGTCTTCCACCATTCTAGAAGAAACTCTTCTGTTATTGTTGTGCCATTGATTATATCTCGGCAATGAGCCATCTATATTATCAGCAGTATATCTGTCAAGAACTGTCGCCTGTTGGTTTAAATAAGGATTAAACGAAGACTCAGTACTTCTTAAGGTATAGTTCAAAATGTCAGCTCCCTGACTACCCTGGAAAAACAATGAAAGGTCAAAGTCTTTGTAAGTAAATGTATTTGAGATACCATAAGTGAAATCAGGATTAGGATCACCGATTACTGTAAGATCTTTGTCATCTATTCTTCCGTCACCATTGACATCTTTGTACCTTACGTCTCCCAGATAAGTACCTGTCACAGGATTTTCTCCTACTTCAAGACCTTGAATATACTTAACCGCTACTCCATTTTGGTCCACTGTATACGTAGCCGCATCCAGTTCTGCCTGTGTACGGAAAAGTCCATCATCTACGAAGCCAAAGAAAGTACCAACAGGACCACCTGCGTATGTATTGGTAACTAAAATAGCATTACCATATTCTTTATAACCTCTTAAGGAAGCTGTTGGATCATTTAATGCGACTAATTCATTTTTATAATGACTGAATACAACACTTGATCTCCAACTAAAATCTTTTCTGGAAATGTTATAAGTTCTCAGTGCGATGTCAATCCCTGTATTTCTCATCTCACCTGCATTGGTGGTAGGAGAATTAATGTCATTCCAGTCAGTACCCAAGCCGCTATATACAGGAAGCTGAGTCTGAAGGATCATATTCGTAGAAACTTTCTTATAGACATCCACAGAAACTTCAGCGATCTTATTGAATAGTGTGACATCAAGACCTGCATTTTGAGTAACGACACTTTCCCAACTTAGGTCAGGGTTACCTACGTTGCTAGGAATACCTCCTGCGCCAAAAGGTGCTGTGCTGAATAATCGAATATTGGTGTTGTACAAATTATTACCGCTCGTAGAAGAATTACCTACTGAACCTACACCTAGACGTAATTTAGCGTACGAGATCATTTTGGATTCGTTAAAGAAAGGCTCATTACTGATCGTCCACCCTACAGATGCTGCCGGGAAGTAACCATATTTATTATTTTTTCCAAAGCTTGATGATCCATCGCGTCTGATAGAGGCACTTAAGGAATATTTATCATTATATGCATAATTCACACGACCGAAATATGATTCCATCGCCCAAGGGTATTTGCCGGCTGTTATAGACTGTGTAGTTCCACCTTCACCTGCATTTAATGATTCCAGGTTTAAAACAAGATTTTGACGGGAAGCAATCAATTGATCGTAATTAGATTCTTGTGCTTCATGTCCTATTAGGGCATTGACCCAGTGCTTACCCATTGATTTTTCGAAGGTCAAATAGGTTTTGAAAGCCCAATAAAGGCCAAGGCCACGTTCTTCAATTAATCTACTAGGACTGAGTACTACGATACCCGTTTGTTCATTTCTTACTAAAGGCTGGAATGCCTTATTTTGAGTGACGTTGAAATCGTAATTGAATTCATTTCTTAGTGTGAAATGTTTCAAAAATTTAATGTCACCGTAGACATTACCTAATACTTTCGACTGAACGTTTCTAACATCTCTCAATTCTGCTAATGCTACCGGATTTTTAGGGTTTCCGAATGAATTGCCCTGAATGCTTGCGGTAGTAGCATATTCACCGTCAAAGGATCTGACTGGTGCGGCAGGACTGTTGTATAATCCAATTCCGATGACAGCATCTGATCCATCAGTCAAAGTGATTCTTTGGTTACTTTGAGATAAGTTGGTATTCATCCCAACATTCAACCAACTTCTTACTTCATGATCTAAGCTTATTCTTCCTGAATATCTTTTAAAGGCTGAACCAATTACTATACCAGTTTGATCAAAATAATTAAGTGAAGTATAATAGGTTGTTTTTCCTGAACCACCTGAGAAGGATAACTGATGACTTTGTATCTTTCCTGTCTGGAATATAGCATCCTGCCAATCAGTGCCACCTCCCAGAACGGAAGGATTTTTAAATTCATCTATAGAATCTAAATGACCTGATCCTGAATTATTGATCTCAGGAATTAAAGAATTATAATAACCTGCATATTGTCTAAGGTCAAGCAGATCAAGTTTCTTTTGAATAGTTTGGTAACCGACATAAGTATCATAACCAATCTTACCTTTACCGGCTTTGCCCTTTTTCGTATTAATAATGACAACACCATTGGCAGCGAGTGCTCCATAAATCGCCTGTGCCGAGGCATCCTTTAGGATATCAATGGACTCAATGTCATTTGGATTAAGGGAAGCAAGCGGACTTTGTACACTTTGACCTGCCTGACCACCTAATTGGTTGTGTTCAATACTCCTTCTCTCAGAAAGAATGGGTACACCATCTATTACATAAAGAGGTTCATTGCCATTGGTGCTTGTGATACCTCTGACGCGAACAGAAATACCTGCACCCGGCTGACCGGAGTTATTATTGACCGTGACACCTGCTACTTTACCTTGCAAGGCCTGATCTGCTCCAGCGACCACTAAATCTTCCAGATCTTTTTCACTTACCGAACTGATTGCAGATGTAACATTCGCTTTACGAATGCTTCCGAAACCAATCACCACTACTTCATCAAGCAAAGCAGCATCATCTTCCAAAATGATAGAAATTTGGTTTTCAACAGCTCCTACTGCAACTTCCTTTGTTTTGTATCCAAGATAAGAGATAAGGAGTGAAGTTCCATCTTTAGGAATATTCAATTGGAAATTTCCATTGGCATCAGAGGTGGTGCCATCTGCAGTTCCTTTAATAAGAACAGTTGCACCAGTCAGCGCATCGCCTTTGACGTCTTTAAGGTTTCCATTAAGGGGCCGGCTCTGCGAATGGGCCGAATAAAAGCAGCAAAGCAGAATAAGAAGTGCAATTGCCTTTGAATGTAAAATGCTTTTCATGTTATACAATTTTCGTCAAATTTTGTGCTAATTACCAATTATTAATAATACTATTTTGACAATTATTTGACATATTTTACCTTAAATATTAGTGTATAATTTACACTAAGTTTATATTGTATTAATAATCAATATTTTATAAAATTTAATATAAAAATAGTGCTTGATACTTTTTTTAACCAATTGTGGTACTATTCTTGTAATTTTGTCATTATTGCTCAATTTATACTAAATTTACATAATGAATAGCAAAATATTAAGGGAGATAACTCCATTAACTCAGAATGATTGTTTTACTATTTTCTCCAGGGTAAAATCTTATTTTGACTTCCCTATCCACTATCATGAAGAAATAGAGATCAATTTTATAGAAAATGCAAGCGGAGCAAATAGAGTTATTGGAGATCATATAGAAGAAATCGCTGAATATGAACTCGTCATGGTGGGGAGCAATCTCCAACATGCATGGCAGACACATAAGTGCACATCTAAGGAAATTAAGGAAGTAACGATACAATTTCACAAAGATCTTTTTAGTGAAAGATTTCTAAAAAGGAATCAACTAAGCAATATGCGCACAATGTTTGATAAGTCCAGCCGGGGAATTCTTTTTTCTAAGGAAACTGCCATGCAACTATCTGAACGCATAATAGCATTGCCAAAAAAACAAGGCTTTGACTCTATCCTTGAATTAATGTCGATCCTTCATGATCTTTCTATTTCAAGAAATATCAGGGTATTGTCAGATGGTAGTTTCAATGATGCCAATCCAATAGCCTACAAAAGCCGAAGGATAGAAAAGGTCTATGAGCACATGAACCAGAATTTTGACAAAGAAATAGAATTGAGTGAAGTTGCAAAAATTGCGAATATGTCATCAGCCAGTTTTAGCAGATTTTTTAAACAAAAGACTGGAACTACATTCATCGACGCACTTACAGAAATCAGGTTGGGCAATGCATCACGCATGTTGATCGACACGACTTTATCAGTTGCAGAGATAGCTTACCATTGCGGATACAATAATATTTCGAACTTTAATCGGATATTTAAAAAAAGGAAAAGTTGTTCTCCTATTAAATTTAGAGATAGTTATTCGGGAAGAAGTTTTTTTATTTAATTGTTATTTATTAATTGTTAATTATCACTGATGGGTGATGAGTGATTGGGTAATGGGTAATGGGTAATGGGTAATAGTAATGGGACATTGGTAATTTAAAGTCCAATATTATAGGAAGAGTTCAAGCGGTGCAAAAAATTTAATTGAAGATTAAAATCCCTCCGTGATCTCCTTTAAATAATAGTGTATAAATTAACTTTTTGTGATCGTTTAATTCAATACGTATTACTTAATCCTAACCCTCAAATCAGACTTTAATCTGTGCCGCATTGATTAAAATATAGATTCTGATTATTTTGAGCCAAATTACCTCTGTGATATAAAAAATCGGTAATCGTTGGTCGGAGATCAGTAATGGGTAATATGATAAATAGTGAATGACAAATTATAAAACAAACGATGAAAAATAAATTTCTATTAAAAATTCTCCAAAGCTGTATAATGATTACAATTATCAGTTTCCATTGTGGAGCAACCATCAAACTCCCTTCCATCATCTCCGAAGGAATGGTGCTCCAGCGCAATTCAGAAGTCACAATATGGGGCTGGGCCGATCCTGAAGAGCCAATAAAAATCACAGCAGGATGGTCCGGCAATATATTTGAAACGAAGACAAGCGCAGAAGGTTATTGGTCAGTAAATATTCCAACTCCGGAGGCAGGTGGCCCATATAACTTGAATTTCAAAGGCTACAATGAACTGGAGGTTAGAGACATTTTAATCGGCGAAGTGTGGCTTTGTTCCGGACAATCAAACATGGAAATGTCCGTGGATTGGGGCATAAATAATGGAGAAGAAGAAGCTGCTTTAGCTGATCATCCAAATATCAGGTATATAAAATATTATAAGATGACTGCGGAAACTCCTCAAAATAATGTACCTGCCAACTGGTATAAATGCAGCCCTGCAACAATGAGGATGTATAGCGCAACAGCTTATTTCTTTGCAAGGAGGCTTCAGGAAGATCTTGGGGACATTCCAATAGGATTGGTTGTTTCTGCGTGGGGCGGTTCCCCTGCTGAGGTTTGGATACCGAAAGAAGCTGTAGATAATAATCAAAAGGTAAATGATGCTGCTTCCAAATTGGAACCGAAAACATATACTGCAACAAAACCGGGTCTGGCTTATAATGCAATGATCTACCCATCTCAGAATTACAAAATTGCCGGCGCTATTTGGTACCAAGGTGAATCTAATGTCGGTTCGGAAGTTTATGCCGAGACGATGAAGGTCTTGATCGAATCATGGAGAGCCAAACGTGGATATGACTTTCCGTTTTATTTTGCACAGATCGCTCCCTGGACTTACGGAGCAAATGATGCCTATGGAGCACTTCTCAGATATGATCAAAGCAAGGTACCTAATATAGTTTCCAATACAGGAATGATCGTCACGAGCGATATATGCACTTCGGACGATATCCATCCAAAAGAAAAAAAGCAAGTTGGTATCCGCCTGGCAGACCTGGCACTTGTGAATCATTATAACACAAAAAATGTAGGAGTAAACGGACCATTATATAAAAGCTTCGAGGCCAACAAAAATACATTGACGGTCCAATTCGAAAATGCTGTTGGATTGCATTTCAAAGATCAGGACCCGGGCACATTCGAAGTTGCAGGTAAGGACGGTATTTATCATAAGGCAAAAGCTGTAATTAAAAACAATGAAGTAGTTCTCTCATCGAAAGATGTTGGCGAACCTGTGAACGTAAGATTTGAGTGGAGCAATACTCAGTTGGCGACGATGTTTAATGGAGCGGGTTTGCCGGCGTCTTGTTTTAATAGTGAGAAGTGAAATGGGTAATGGGTAATTAGTAATCGGTAATTGGTAATTGATGGATCAAAATTATAATCACTAATAAATCTTCGCGTTCAATAGCCCTTGACTTTAGTCATGGGTGTAATTTAGAATAGAAAAAATGTACAATTGATGAGTAAATTTTAAAATGTGCACTGTAGGGACAGGTCGCGACCTGTCCCTACAGTGCACATTTTAAAATTCATGTGAAAGTCATCGTTCAATAGCAGCTGAAATTTTAATCGCAGATTAAAATCCCTTGGTGACCTTTCTTAAACTGATTGGAACGATTGGGGTTACTTTTTTCGGGAATGTGCCATTGAATAATACGCTGGATGCTGTCAGGTTAAATAAAATATCAGTGGACGACTTAAAATTGACAAGAAGTGCTTTTGAAAGTAGTTGGAATAATTTGAATTTGGTGAGGACGCTGTCGTCGATTGTGGCTTTGGTGCTGTTGTTAGTAGCTGCTTTGAAGAACAATACTTCGGTTGGGTAAAAAAATTAACTTTTGATATACTAAAAGTATATACCTTTATGGTATACAATTTATATCAATGAAGACAATATCTTTAAAAATAGACGATTCAATTTTCGGAGAAACTGAAAAAATTTTATCCAGAATAAGCATTCCTAGAAATCGATATATCAACGAAGCAATTGAATCATACAACACGATTCAAAAAAGAATGATTTTGGAGAAAAAACTCAAGTCTGAATCTCTTTTAGTGCGAAATGACTCTATGGAAATTTTGAAAGATTTTGAAAATATAACCGATGCAGATAAATCAATTTGAAATTTGGATAGCAGATTTAAGTCTTCAAATCGGGACAGAGCCAGGCAAAACCAGACCAGTTTTAATTGTCCAAACAGATTTATTAAATAAGGTTTCTCACCCTTCCACGATTGTTTGCCCATTGTCAACAATGGTCCAAAATAATTCAGAAATTTTAAGAGTCCATTTAAAAAAGGGCATGGGTAATTTACTTGAAAACTGTGATGTCATGATTGATCAGATCAGAGCAATTAACAACAAGCGTTTAGTTAAAAAAGTAGGTGAATTGCCATTGGAATTAAGACAAGCTGTTAAGGAGAATATTGCTATTATTCTGGATATGAAGTAAGCTAAGGCTATATCTTATTCTATAAAGATTAAATTTCAAACGAAAAGTTCGAAAATCGTTTTTTTTAAATACGAGGTAGTAATGAAGGCTCTCATTATTCAATATTCTCTAAAAAGCCTCCCCTGCCTTTGGCCACCCCCGCCTATTTGTCGTGCAAGCCTCGAGAGGGGAAGTTGCGACATTTTTTTGACTTTGAATCAATATCTGTGGAATGTTCAGAGACAGCTTATAATTAAGATCGTGGGAAGTTGAATGATCGTCCATTTTTCAAGCTTCATTATTCACTTTTCATTCATGTAGTCCACTCCCTCGGCCCTCTCCAAAGAGGGACAGCTGCTCATCATCATATTCTTTCTTCTGATTTATTGTTCTGGAATGTTCAAAAATAGCCTGTATAACATATCAAGGAACAACGCTTACTCTCATTTTTCATTTTTCATTCTTCATTCTTCATTAATAAGGGCCACTCCCTATTCCGCAGAAGCACAATCTCGTACCCTTCCTATATTCTCACGGCAGGCAAGCTCAATTGTTTTCTGACTTCACTTTGTGCAAGTTGGGGCTTGCACTTCGTTTCGTTTCACTTCCTTGAAAAGGTCACTTTAAGACCTTTTCTGCGTCGTTCACCCTCTCCAAAGAGGGACAGCTGCTCATCATCGTACTTTTGTTCCTTGATGGTTTGTTGTGGAATGCTCATAGATAGGCTGCTTTCCAAATCAAGGAACAATGCCGGCTCTGATTTTTCACTTTTCATTTTTCGTTTTTCATTAATAAGCCACCCCGGCCTTTGGCCACCCCTCGAGAGGGGAAGTTCTAACATTATTCTTTGCTTCTCATCATACTTTTGGTTTTTGATAGTTAGCTGTGGAATACTCAAAAATAGCCTGTAATCAAGATCTGTGCAAGCTGCCTGATCGTTTATTCTTCATTCTTCATTTTTCATTCTTCACTAAAAAGGTCCACTCCCTCGGCCCTCTCCAAAGAGGGACAGCTGCTCATCAGTATATTCTTTCCTCTGATGGATTGCTATAGAATGTTCAGAAATAGCCTGTATATAGACTCAATGACGATGCCAGCTCGTTTATTATTCATTATCCACTATTCATTCTTCATTAAATACTCCCCACCATTTCCTCCGGCTTTACCCAAGCATCAAACTCCTCACCTGTCACATAGCCAAGATCAATGGCAGTCTGTCTAAGTGTTTTGTTTTCTTTGTGAGCTGTTTGAGCGATCTCCGCAGCTTTGTAATAACCGATTTTAGTGTTAAGTGAGGTGACGAGCATTAAGGACTCGTCGAGGTTGCGTTTGATATTTGGCAATATTGGCTTGATACCTTGTGCACATCTTTCATCGAATGAAACACAGACTTCTCCTATCAATTTTGCACTGTGGAGGAAGTTTTTGATCATGACTGGCTTAAAGACGTTTAATTCGAAATGTCCATTAGAACCACCAATTCCAATCGCCACATCATTGCCCATGACTTGTGCTGCCACCATTGTCATCGCCTCGCACTGTGTAGGGTTGACCTTGCCTGGCATGATGGAAGAACCTGGTTCATTGTCAGGAATGGAGATCTCACCGATGCCACAACGAGGCCCGGACGCAAGTAATCGGATATCATTGGCTATTTTCATTAAAGAAACAGCCACCGTTTTCAAAGCACCATGTGCAGCAACTACCGCATCATGCGCAGCAAGTGATTCAAATTTATTGGGCGCAGTAACGAAAGGCATTCCTGTCAGATTGGCAATGTGTCTTGCAACATTTTCGGAATAGCCGGGAGGTGTGTTAATACCAGTACCGACAGCAGTTCCACCTAAAGCCAGTTCAGACAAATGAGACAAAGAATGTTTAATATCTTTTAATCCGTAATTTAATTGGGCTGCATATCCTGACAATTCCTGGCCAAGTGTCAAAGGTGTTGCATCCATAAGGTGCGTGCGACCTATTTTCACTATGTGCATAAATTCAATAGCCTTTGCAGTGAGTGTATCTCTCAATTGCTCAATGCCCGGAATTGTTTTGTCCAACAGCATCTTCACTGCCGATATGCTCATCGCAGTAGGAAAAGTATCGTTGGAAGATTGAGACTTATTGACATCATCATTCGGATTGATGAATTTTTTTTCATCCGAAAGCTTACCACCATTCAGAACATGGCCACGATATGCAATTACTTCATTTGTATTCATGTTGGATTGAGTGCCCGAGCCGGTTTGCCAAACTACAAGTGGAAATTGATCATCCAATTTTCCCTCTAAAATCTCATCACATACTTGCGAAATTAAGTCCTTTTTATCTTCAGGAAGCACCCCAGCCTCGAAATTTGTCATTGCTGCAGCTTTCTTCAGATAGGCAAATGCTCGAATGATCTCCATTGGCATTTTATCTATATCTCTGGCTATGTTAAAATTTTCAATAGACCGTTGAGTCTGTGCTCCCCAATATTTATCCGCAGGCACATTGACCTGACCCATTGTATCTTTTTCTATTCTGTATTCCATGTGTGAAATTATATCTTGGTTAATTAATATCTTCTTGTTTTGATAATCAAAGAGAAGGAAGATGTTAGATGTTAGATTTTAGATGGCCGTTAGTAATCTGAACAAAATTTATTCTACGATGACAATCCTTCTCAAGGCAAAGTTACTAATTTAACTATTACAATCTCTTGTGTCGACTTTATTATTGAAGCATGGTCAATAAATTTTTCAAATAATTTACATCAAATAATTTAAGTTTCAGCATAGAAAATGCTCTTCAAAATTTGTTTAATTATTCTGAAATTAAAGTCCAAGGCCTTGCTTTGTAAGCCAATCCCTGTAAATATTAGCGAAAGCTACATGTGCAGCAAATGTTTCTGCAAAATTGTGTCTGCCTGACGTATCCGGTCGGGCGCACATATAAAGGTAATTGTGTTTTTCATGATTTAATACTGCATCGATACCAGAGGCTGAAGCCATACCTATTGGTCCGGGAGGAAGACCCTTATTGATATAAGTATTGTAAGGTGAGACTGTAGCGATGTGCCTATTCGTTACTCTTTTGATTGTAAAGTCATTTACCGCAAATACCACAGTAGGGTCAGCTTGAAGTGGCATATCCTGTGCTATTCTATTCAAATATAATCCTGCTATAGTAGCTTTTTCAATGTTCTGTTGAGTCTCCTTGTCTACTATGGAAGCAAGTGTATACACCTGCTGACGCGTCATCCCCAATGATTTCAACTTCTCTTCTCGGTTATCTTTTTCCCAAAACTTATCACTTTCCTTCTTCATCTTCTTTAGGAATGATTTTGGAGTTGAGGTCCAATAAACTTCATAAGTATTAGGTATGAAGAGGGTCATGGCATTTTGAACATCTACTCCCAAAGAGTCCAGAAAAGTAGTGTCCTGCATTAAGGTTATGAAATCCAACGAGTCGCTCTCTAAATTTTTGCCAAGAAAGGTGGCAACATTTTCAGTTTTGCGCATCGGATTAATCACCAATTTGACTGGACTTTGTTTTCCCCTTGCTAAAAAATCCAGAAGTTGTATATTATTCCAACCTTTTTTCAATTTGAATCTGCCCGGCACTAGATCGCTATCTTTAAACCTCATGAGACCGGCAGTGGAGATAAGATCCTTCTTACTCTTAATAAATCCATATTTAATTAAAGAATCAGCAACATTGTCAAGATTGCCGGCCTTATAGATATGAAAATATTCATCATCTGCAACCGTTGTCACACTTGGCAAGATGCTACCCTTAAAGAAAAATACGCCAACCATGCCTAGGATAGCAATAGCTATTCCGATCCTGATCAAAACTTTTCGCATAGAATAAAAAATTGATTTGTTTTTATTTAAGAGGCTTGCACACAAACAATGATTTCCTAGTATTGTTCTTCTTCATTTGGAAAATCTCCGGACTTTACATCACGAATATATGATTCAAACGCATCTTTCATTTTTCCATAAAGATCTTCATATCTTCTTAAAAATCTTGGCTTGAACTCTTTTGTAATACCTAATAAATCGTGAGTGACAAGCACCTGGCCATCTACCCCATTCCCCGCGCCAATACCAATGACAGGAATGGTGAGTTCATCTGCAACTTTTTTGGCAAGATCAGCAGGTATCTTTTCAAGGACCAAAGCAAAGCAACCCAACGATTCAAGGTATTTTGCATCTTCTATAAGTCGATTAGCTTCCTCCTCTTCCTTCGCCCTTACTGTATAAGTGCCAAACTTGTAAATACTTTGAGGAGTCAAACCCAAATGACCCATCACCGGGACCCCCGCAGTGAGTATTCTTTTAACAGATTCTCCAACTTCTTGCCCGCCTTCCAATTTAACGCCATGTGCACCTGATTCTTTCATGATTCTAATGGATGAACTTAAAGCCTGCTTGCTATCACCTTGGTAAGATCCAAAAGGAAGATCAACTACCACAAAACTCCTATTCACAGCACGAATTACTGAAGAAGCATGATAAATCATCTGATCCAGCGTAATAGGCAGCGTCGTTTCATGTCCTGCCATGACATTGGAAGCTGAATCTCCAACAAGAATGATATCTATACCGGCATCATCAATAATCTTAGCCATGCTGTAATCATAAGCGGTCAACATGCTGATTTTCACACCTTTTTGCTTCATTTCTTGCATGGTGTGGGTCGTGATTCTTTTTACTTCCTTATTTACTGACATATAACATTATGTTAAAATTGAGCTGCAAGTTAGAAAAAT
>Ga0209480_10000408_pt1 | contig 36371 bp, 31 predicted proteins | sample JI61114C2DNA_FD_187501 | JGI IMG/M metagenome (GOLD analysis project Ga0209480, IMG submission 187501) | Wastewater effluent complex algal communities from Wisconsin, to seasonally profile nutrient transformation and Carbon sequestration -... | ecosystem: Engineered > WWTP > Effluent > Algae... | reverse complement strand
CGCCAGAGCTTCAGAGAATTTTGAAATACGGACCGGGAGAACGGCCCTGGTTTCAGTTCCACTGCAGATCACCACACCCACAGTTTTGTGAAAGGACGGCAAAGGTAAGGTTTGGAAGGCATAAGAAGAAAGACGAAGTGCAATAATTTAAAAATCAGCGGCTGCAGTATGCGAATCCGTTCATCGGATACGATTTAATCGAATGATTGTCAGCTTATTGAAGATTCAAGATCCACATGCTTCGAGGCCACCTGACTGCCATAAAAAACCGTGGCATGCTGGTCAAAATCGGTGGTGGAATCCGTGGTAAAGAACGTACGTCGGCCCTCCCGGCTGCAGGCAGTTTCAATTTCCGGGTGGCGCTGCAGATAATCGGCCAGGCTGGCGGCCACTATTTCACCTTGTGAAATCAGCTTTACCCCTACCGGCATATACTCTTCAATGGTTTTTTTCAGTAACGGGTAATGGGTACAGCCCAGCAGTAATACATCTATTTCAGGTCCCTTTTCAAAAATCTGATCCAGGTTTTTCCGGACAAAATAATCAGCCCCCTTATTATCCATTTCATTGTTCTCCACCAACGGTACCCACATCGGGCAGGCTTCCTGTATTACCTTTAGCTGCGGAAAGAACTTACTGATCTCAATCGGATAGGATTCCGAAGCCACCGTGCCGTTGGTAGCCAGCACACCTGCCACACCGGTTTCAGAATATGTGCCGATGATCTCCGCTGTGGGACGGATCACGCCCAGCACACGTTTACCGGGCGCCATCCGGGGCAGGTCATTTTGCTGAATGGTACGCAGTGCTTTGGCCGAAGCAGTATTACAGGCCAGAATCACCAGGGAGCAACCCTGCTCAAAAAACCATTTCACTGCCTGCAGGGTATATTGATACACTGTGTCAAAGGACCGGTTACCATAGGGTGAGCGGGCACTGTCACCCAGGTAGATATAATCGTACGCAGGTAAAGTTTGTACTATTTCCCGCAGAACGGTAAGTCCGCCGTAGCCGGAATCAAATACACCAATGGGATTGCGGGATGACATGCAACAAAAATACGGAAAACAAACACGATGAAATAAGTACGAAGTACGGGGTACGAAGTACGAAGTATGAAGTACCGAACACCATGCATCATGGCGTTAGTGATATATCGCACCTGAATAAAAAAAGCCGCCCCTTACGGAGCAGCTTTTCTATTCAGTTACGGGCTGTTTATTTCGCAGCGCCGGCAGGTAATTTAAGCTTGAGTTTAGCCGCCACGAGGGCCAGCATATCATCCCCATCAGGAGCCACCAGTAAAGTTTCCTTACTGATTACATGGGTATAGCCTTTTTCTTTAGCTACCAGTTTAATGGCATCGTAGGCCTTGCGGTAAAGCGGAGCCAGGATTTCATTTTGTTTTCCTTCCAGTGCCTGGTTTACAATCTGCTGCCAGTTCTGGATCTGGTAAATGTAAGAAGGCAGTTTTTTAGCGATCTCATCACGAACGGCCTTGGGTGTTTTTACAGAATCCCGGTACAGGCTGTCATCCCACTGGTAACGTTGTACCAGGGAAGCATACTCAGGGTTCAGGGAATCTGACTGGTAACGCTCCAGGACAGAGTCGATTTTCGCTGTTTCAGGGAACAGGCTCACTACATCATCAATTTTAATGTAGCCGATTTTAGTTTGTGCATTAGCAGTACCAGAGAAAGCCAGCAAACCCACTATTGCAATGACTGTAAGGATCTTTTTCATCTCGATTTTTTTGTTGTGCTTTATATGATTCTAAAAAAAGGCAGTTAGTTGCGCCTTAACGTTCTTTTATCATTTATTTTACCCCCAGGTCCTTCAGTACATCCTCACTCTTGTCCAGTTTGGGGTCGGCAAATATAATGGTATTTCCTTCACTTTTATCCAGTACAAAATCATAGCCCCGGCTCACGGCCATTTTCTGAACAGCATTGAAAACCTTGTCCTGAATGGGCTTGATCAGTTCCTGGCGTTTCTTAAACAGATCTCCCTCAAAACCAAAGCGTTTACGTTGCAGATCACGCACGTCTTTTTCCTTATTGAAGAGCTGATCCTCTCTTTTTTTCCGGAGTTCCTCTGTAAGCATTACCTGCTCGGCATCATAATCCTTGTACATTTTATCCAGTTCGGCCTGGCGGGCATCAATATCCCGCTGCCAGCCGGCAGCAATATCATCGAGCTGTTTCTGCGCGTCTTTATATTCCGGCATTTTATCAAGTATGTAGCGGGTATCAATGATCGCGTATTTCTGGGAAAAACCGGCAACGCCCAGTCCCAGCATACAGACAAGAAGAAGCAACTTTTTCATATAGTGGAATTTGTGGTTTAAATGATTTATTCCGGCTCAAAGCCCAGCATAAAGGTAAAGCGGGATGCCCCTTTCAGACCGGTTTGTCCGGGCTGAATACGATCCAGTCCCACACCATAATCAAATCCAAGCAATCCGAACATGGGGAGGAAGAAACGCATACCCACACCCACACTGCGGCGCAGACGGAAGGGGTTGTAGTCTTTATAATTGTACCAGCCATTGGCCGCTTCAAAGAAGGTCAGCGCATAAATGGTGCTGCTCGGATTGGTCACAAGCGGGAAACGCATTTCCAGCTGGTATTTATTGAAGATCGTAAAGAACTGGTTGGCACCTTGCTGATCCGGATTGATCGTGGGATCAGAATTATCATAAACCGGATATCCGCGGTGTGCCACGATATCATATCCGAGCAGACCGAAGTTATTGGTCAGGCCCGCATCTCCCACCTGGAACCGCTCAAACGGTGAGTATTCAAGTTTCTTATTATAACGGCCCATGAATCCGTACTTGGCAGCCAGTTTCATAACAAACTGACGGTTCTTCTCTGCACCCAGCGCTTTACCAATGGGCACATACCATTCCGCATTGAAGCGCCATTTGTGGTATTCCGGTTTTTTATACGGATCAACTGCATTCACAATATCCGGATTGAACAAGGAATAGGGCGGGGTGAATTGCACACTACCCAGGAAACTGGAACCACTGGTCGGGAAGATCGGGTTAAATACGGAAGAACGCTGCAGGGCAATCTTAAAGCTCAGGTTATCGGAAATACCGGTAGGACTGGCTCCCTGGAAGATACCATAGTTACGACGGGCATAACGGGTATAGTTAAACGAATATACCAGCGTAAAGAAGTCATCCGGCCATTTGAGCTGCTTACCCAGCGATAAAGTAACCCCGGTTGTTTTCAGGTATACCGTATCTGACTTGGCTTTGTCGATAGTACCGGTCAGCGGATTATAGGCACTGGAGAATTTACTGTTATTGAGTCCGATGGTCAGTGAATTCCTTTTTTTACCACCCAGCCAGGGTTCAGTAAAGGAAGCACTGTATGAGCGGTAGGCACGTCCGTTGGACTGCATACGCAGACTCAGCTTCTGGCCATCACCGGTAGGAAGGGGATCCCAGGCCGATTTTTTCCAGATATTACGTACGGAGAAGTTGTTGAAGGTAACACCCAGTGTACCGGTCAGACCGATACCACCACCCCAACCGGCAGAAAGTTCCAGCTGGTCGGAGGATTTCTCTTCCAGTTTCCAGTTGATATCCACGGTGCCATCTTCCGCATTCGGTACCACACCGGGATTGATGGTTTCCTGGTTAAAGAACTGCAGGTTGGCCAGTTCCCGCTGTGAACGGATCAGGTCGGAACGGCTGAAGAGTTCGCCCGGTACTGTTCTTAATTCACGGCGGATTACATAATCCTTGGTTTTATCGTTACCGGCAATGGTTACATTTTTCACCCTTGCCTGAGGACCTTCCATAATCCGGATTTCATAATCGATGGTGTCGTTGTATACCGCTGTCTCCACCGGCTCTGCACGGAAGAAGAGGTAACCGTCATCCATATAATAGCTGCTGATATCACCACCTCCGTCGCCGCCGGCTTCTTTTCCGAGGCGCTTATTCAGTATTGATACGTTGTAAATATCGCCCTTGTTGATACCGAGTATCACATTCAGCAGGGAGTCGGTGAATTTGGCATTCCCTTTCCAAACGATATTCCCAAAATAATAACGGCGGCCTTCCTTCACTTTCAGATCCACATTCAGGTTGCCGTTTTGTGTTTTGTATTGTGTATCCGCGATGATCTGCGCATCACGGTATCCCATGGAGTTGTAGTAATCGAGTACTTTATCTTTGTCTTCTTCAAATTTCTTGTCGTCGAATTTGGCACCACTGAACATTTTAAACCGGAAATAAGGATCCAGCAGCGCCCGGGTTTTGCTGATGGAAAGGAATCCCCAGTCACGCAGGTACTGATTAAACGAGAATGTACGGTTGGCCCCGAAAGGACTGACCGCGTTATCAGGGTACAGGGTAAACTTGGACATTTCCTTGGTTCCCTTCATCTGCTTTTTCAGCCGCAGGTCGTCAATATTGTCATTTCCGAAAAAGCTCACATTGTTGATCCGCACTTTGGAACCTTTATCCACGTAGATATAGAGGATATTGGAGTTTACATAAGAAGTATCGGGCTTTTCTTCCAGCCGTACGCGGATGTTCCGGAATCCTTTATCGGCAAAATGTTTGGTGATCTTTTCATTCAGCTCACGACGGATATTCTCGGTAATGATGGTCTGCTTGGTCAGTGTTACTTTGGTCAGGATATCTTCTTCTTCCGTTTTCCTTAATCCAAAAAATTTATAGTTGCCGAGACGCGGACGTTCCGTCACGCTGATTTCGAGCCATACTTTATCGCCATCAATGCGGGTAACGAAAATCTGTACATTGGAAAACAGTTTCTGCCTCCAGAGACTGGCAATGGCTTTACCAAAAACTTCAGCACCGGGGTGAACGAATTTGTCGCCCGGTTGCAGGTTGGCAATGGAGTAAACAATGGAAGTATCCAGGTAATTCACGCCGGTGATGCTGACTGAGGCAATGGTATATTCTTTCGCAATGCGGGCATTCTGCCAGTCAATCATTTTGGGATCCAGCGATGTGGGTTTGGTGGTATCCGGTTGTTCCTGGGCCATCAGTGTGGCACTGGTGATCACCGCAAAAAACATTGTCATCCCCACCCTTTGTAAAAATCGTTGCATGTGTAATTGTTCTGGTATCTTCCCCGTACAAACGGAGTTTAAATTGTTTATTTTCCGCGGTTTATAAAAAATACCGCCTATTGATACGGCGGCAAATTAACGGTTAAAATCGAAAGTCTTTGTTAAAAGAAACCCGGTTTCACCTGTTCAGGCCGGTGTTTTACTTTCATCCAACTGATCACTGGTTTTACCAAACCTTCTTTCACGGTGCTGATAATCAGCAATCGCTTCGTACAGATTCTCTTTCCGGAAGTCGGGCCAGCGTACATTGGTAAAATACAATTCCGCATAAGCCAGCTGATACAGCAGGAAATTGCTGATCCGGTATTCTCCGCTGGTGCGGATCATCAGTTCCGGATCGGGAAATTCGCTGGTACAGAGAAAATGCTGCAGCGTATCCTGATTGATCTGCTCCACCTGCAGGCGGCCCTGTTTCACTTCAAAAGCAATATTTTTCACGGCATTCAGCAGTTCCCAGCGGCCACTGTAGCTCAGGGCCATCACCAGGTTCAGGCCGGTATTCTCCCTTGTAATCTCGAGTGCTTCATTCAGTTCATTCCGGGCATATTCAGGCAGCATGCTCATATCCCCGATCACATGAAGGCGGATATTGTTTTTGTTCAGGCTTTCCACTTCTTTCCGGATGGTGCTGACCAGCAGTTCCATCAGTCCCACCACTTCATATTCGGGGCGGTCCCAGTTTTCAGTGGAAAAGGCATAAAGTGTCAGGTAACCTACACCGAGTTCAGCGCATCCTTCCACAATATTCCTTACACTTTCCACGCCATGGTAATGACCAAACAGGCGGTCTTCTCCTTTCTCTTTTGCCCAACGGCCATTCCCATCCATAATGATGGCAATATGTTTTGGCAGCCGGTCTTTATCAATCTTTTCGAGTAAGGAAGACATAAAAAAGCCCCATTTAACGGGGGCACAAAGGTAATTTCAATTTTCGGGATTCCGTTGTTTTGGAACCCCAAATATGCGGCTTTCACAAAATGCAGGTTCAGGGGGGCCGGAGGGTTGAAAACCGGGGGCAGAAATTCATATATCAAATTGATAATCAATTTCTGCCAATAGCTATAAGAGCCGGTTGACAGGCATTGATTCTCTGATAAATTCAGGATAAATCCGGAATTCCGTCTCAGTTTCTTCCCCAAACAGCTACCCGTGACCTTCCGCGGAGAAAGCCCTTGGTTTCGTACCAGAATTCGATTTTAGTCAGGTGCCGGAGGCCGCCATCCAGGTCTATAACCCGGCTTTCACTACCCTGGGCAAACCGGTTCCGGAGTTCCACGTCCTGTACAGAACCATTATCAAAATGGATCTTCATTTTATACATTTTCAGGGGGCCATCGGTTATTTTGAGTTTCAGCTGACGGACATCATCCTTCCAGTTACCGAAATGGATCACATCGCGGTCAACAGCAAATCCTACATTTTTATCGGCAATAAAGAACCAGTCCCCGGGACGTTTAGTCTCTCCAGAAGGAAGGTTAAAACTGAAAAGGGTCAGGGTAAACAGGCTGAAGGCAATCAGGCTAAAGCGCATCATGGTAAAGTTTTTTGGTGAATGGTTACCATACAGACAATAAAATGACTGCAGGGTTTAAAAACACACCTGAAATTAAAAAAGAGAAACTGGATTGCGCTTACCCCTGCGGGTGATTTTCCGGACTATTTAGCCACAGCCGGGCACTTGTACGACTGCAGGTTAAAGCTCAGGTGCAACATGGCGGTTACAAACTGGTCTTTCTGCCGGCTGTTGCCCCGTTGTAATCCGTCTGTACCGATGGGGGTTCCGAGTTCCCATGACCGGTCGCTCAGCAGGCGGGCATTGGAAGGACTGCCATCGGGATTATTGGGGAAAATAGCCGGATTCACATACGTCTTGCTTACATCATCCAGGTAATCAGTATTGGTAAAGCGGTGCAGTACTTCAAGCGCGATATTCATCCGGGAATTGATCGCATATTTGATACCGCCGCCGAAGGGAATACTGAAAGCCATCGTGCTGTATTGTTTACGGTCGGGGTATGCCGCATTTCCCTGACCTTCCGTACCCAGCGGACGGAGCATTATTTTCTCGCCACGGAGGTAGGCATAGGGATCATAACTGAAAATTCCGGCCCCGAATGTGATATAAGGAGTAAAGCTATAGGCCGGTTCACCGGGCATAAACCGGAAGAAATTAAAATCGCCCTGCAGGCTGAGTTCCCATACCCGGCTGTTGAAACTCAGGTTGCGGGTCTGCATCACTTTATTATGGGAATTATAAGAATCGGAATACCCAAGCTGGGCAAAGGATACCCCTACACGGCCGGCAATATAGTTTCCAAAATTTTTACGGAAAAAAACGGTGGCCGCCATTTTGGGGCGGTTCAGTTTGGCCCGGGTATTCAGGTCGCCAAAATAGTGTCCGGCACCTAAACCAAAACCAAATTCACCTTCCTGCACAATGGCATCCTGGGCTGAACTATGAATAACAGCCGAACTGAATGCGAACACAAAAGCTAAAATCTTCTTTTTCATAACAAAAAAATGGACGGGATTACCTAGAACGCTAAAAGTAGCTATTTTCTTATTATCCGGAACCGGTTTAATTGCGTTTATCCAGCCCCCAGGTGAGTTTATTACGGAGGGTCTGGAGGAAATTATTCTCGCTCAGGCGAACGAGGTTGATTCCAAAATCTTCCTTTTTAACGGCAAGGGTTACGTTTTTATTCACTATTTCCCGGCGGGAATCCAGGGCACAGATTATCTTTTCCGTCCTGCTTTCCACTTCAAAGGAAATAATATTGCTGTCCGGTACAATGATGGGACGGACATTCAGATTATGCGGAGCCACCGGGGTAATGACAAAGCTCCCGGCATCAGGGAAAACAACAGGACCGCCACAGCTGAGTGAATAGCCGGTACTCCCGGTAGGGGTGGCCACAATCAGTCCGTCGGCCCAGTAACTGTTGAGGAATTCCCCGTTCAGGTAGGTATGAATCTTAATCATGGACGCGACATCCTGCTTATGTATGGAAAATTCGTTCAGGGCATAAGGGATGCTGCCAAATAAAGGCATGTCAGCTTCAACGTGGATGAGGGTACGGGTATCATTTACATACGTTCTCCGGGCAATAGCTTTCACGGCGGTCTTTACTTCATTGCGGCCGATACTGGCCAGAAAGCCCAGGCGCCCGAAATTAATCCCCATGATGGAAATCTTTTTATCCCGCACCAGGGTAATGGTATCCAGCAGGGTGCCATCACCGCCAAGGCTGATGATAAATTCTATTTCATCCGTCAGGTCTTCCGACAGGTTAAATGTCTTTGTTTCCTCCGGAATACGGATGACTGATTTAATCTGTTCGTAAAAAGGATGGAAAATAACAGGTTCAATTTTTTGCAGCTCCAGCTCATCAAAAAAAAGCTGTACATCTTCCTGGTGTTCTGCGTCAAAAATCCTGCTGTAGATAGCTGCCTTCATGTCAGAATATAGTCTTTCTGTGTAAATATAGCCCGTTTTGCCCTAACTGGTTGAATGTGTACTCCAGCCGGAAAATCACGTCATAAAAGGTGAGAATATCAATACCGATACCAGCTGAGTGAAGCATCTGGTTACTGAGTGCGTTTTCGCCCGGTTGCGGATTATGTACATAGCCGCTGTTGCTGAATATTTTTCCAAAAATCCGGACAGGTATCTGGTCTGTGGTTTTCCCTTTAACGGGCATCCGGATTCCGAAATTGAAAAACTCACGGGTAAGGGTGGTTTTCAGGTAACCTCCGGCCACCCCATCCACCACATAGTATTCATAGCCCTGCATAAACACATCTCCATAGCCCAGAAAGCGCTTATTAAAATAGGGTTGTCTGAAAGGGGCTTTTATTCCTCCGTAGACCATGGCACTGAGAAAGGTTTTGGGAGACAGGTGCCAGCTGCCCAGTGCTTTCAGGTTCAGCTGCCAGAGATTATTGCTGGCGTTGACGCCCTTTTTACTCAGCAGGAGATTGGCCGCATATCCTTTGGTGGGATAGGGTATATAATCCACATCATAAAAAGTCATGTTGTAATACAGCTCAGGAAAACGGATCCGGTTGCGGCCGGATTCAAAATAAGAAGGGTTCAGTTGTACAATGGTATCCTCCACCACTTCACTCGTATAACCGATACCGATACTATGCCGGGTTCTGATCGCCCGGCGATAGGTCAGTTCTGCCTGTGTATTGACAAAATTCCGGACATACCGGTTATTGTCTTTCAGAAAAACCTGTTTGTCGTTGATGGTATTGTAATTCAGTTCACGGTTTTTCCCGGCGGCAAAACTGAACTTCATACCCCAGCGCATGGCCTTATCAATATAAAGCCGGTCATAGCCAAGGGATATCTGTTTGGTATAACCGGACACCAGCCAGAGGCGGAGTTTATCATTATTGCCGGTGGCATTGTTGTATAAAAGTTTGGCGCCATAATTCACCCGGCTGAGGCTGGCATGCTGCTCCACCAGCCATTGGTTCAGGTTTCTGTCCACCGGTTTAAAGTATGGCAGGGGAAACAGGTACCAACGTTCACGAACGGTTACCGCAATATCAATCACGTTGCCGTTGAACCCTTTTGCGGCCACAATGACTGAATGAAAAAGGGCGGTATTCATCAGCTGTCGGCGGGCATCTTCAAATTTTTTCACCAGGTCCTGCAGGGAATATGCCTGGCCCGGCTGCAATGGTATTTCGCGGAGAATAATGGGCTTCCGGGTTTTTTTATTGCCTGCAATCACGATCTCACCCACGATATACTTCATTACCGCGGGGGCTGCACCGGTATCTGCCTGTGGCAAAATAACAGCCGCCTGCTGGGCGCACAGCGAACAGGAGAACAGGAGCGCAAAAAATAGCCCGGGAAAATATGGAATGTATTGCTTCACTAGAGATTCAGAACGGCCTGTAAAATACGGGTTAAACCGCTCAGATGCGCAGGTAATTCATCAGGTTGTCGTAATTGCTCTTCAATTCATTCGTATACAACTCCTCGCCAAAGAAATATTTTACATTGTATTCGTACCGCTGGAAAGTGGCCACGATATCGGACACTTCGGGTTTATTGATCCGGATGGTTACCTGCATGATTCCGGTTTCAGGATCATTATTTGTATTAAGCTGGGTTATCTGGGCATCATTGGTCTCCACCAGTTTGCTGATTTCATTAAAGGAATACTGATTGCTGTCCACTTCCAGCACAATCAGTCCGCCGGGTTCATTCAGGCTCATAAACTCAGAGGCATGTTTCAGCAGATCATTGTATACAACCGTGCTGATCAGGTCGCCTTCCTCATTCACCACCGGTACCACACTGAGGCCGTTTTCGGCGGCTACCTGCACGGCGCGCAGAAAATGCTCATGCCCCTTTACGGCCATACTGGAAAAAGATTGCTGGAGAGAACCGAGTTCATCATGATCATTCTCGGCCAGTAATAAATCATCCTCGCTGATGAGGCCGGTGTATTTGTCCCCTTCCACGATCGGCAGATGGGTCACGTGATTATCATTCATCAGCTGCAGCGCCTGGTATACCTTATCGGTAAGGTGCAGGTAAGGCAGTGACTGGGATTCCAATTCTCGGGTTAACATGGATAGCGGCTTTAGCGGTTCATATTGCTGCGAAAAAGCACACAGCTGGTTCAAGACAGTAACGATCAGGCAACTGTTGCAGGCTCATTCAGCTTTTTTAAAAACTTGTGCAGGATGGCGTTGAATTCATCCGGCACTTCCATCATTGGTGCATGCCCGCATTTGTCAACAAAATAGAGTTCACTGTTTGGAATCAGTTTATTAAACTCACGGCCAACAAACGGCGGCGTGATGGTGTCATCATTTCCCCAGACCAGCAAGGTCGGTTGTTTGATCTGGCTCAGTTCTTCTCCCAGATTATTGCGTATAGCGCTTTTTGCCAGGGCAATAATCTTTATCGCTTTCAGGCGGTTATTGGTAATGCTGTATACTTCATCCACCAGTTCCTTGGTTGCGGTCTTCGGATCATAGAACGTCAGTTCCGTCTTTTTGCGTATGTATTCGTAATCCCCGCGTTTGGGATAGCTGTCGCCCATACCGTTTTCGAACAGGCCGGAACTGCCGGTCAGGATCAGTGATTTGATCCGTTCCGGGTGTTTCAGTGTATGTACGAGGGCCACATGACCGCCAAGTGAGTTCCCCAGCAGGTGAACTTCCTTCAGGTCTTTTAATTCCAGGAACTTATGGACAAATTTGGCCAGGCCTCCCACAGAAGTATGCAGGATATCCATTTCCAGCAAAGGCAATATAGGAACGATGACCCGGTAATGATGGCGGAAGTATTCGACCAGAGGTTGAAAATTACTTAGCGCCCCGAAAAGTCCATGCAGCAGCACCAGCGGTTCTCCGCTGCCTTCGTCCAGGTACCTAAACTTTTCTTCTTGTTTAATCTCGTATTGCATGGGCAGTCAATCTAAGCGTTGTTGCTGGTTGCTAAAATAATTGTTTTGCCGTTAAATTCAGGTGTTTGTGTCACAAATCCACCCTGATTTACGCAAATATAGGGGCAACCGGCCTGTTTTGTAACGGTGCGATTAAAGTCATACCCGGTCCCCCGTATCCGCACCGTCTGTTAACAGAAATATCAGCGCGGAGGCACCTGCCTGGACACGGATTCAAAAAAAGCAGAGAGGTCGGCAAACATATCCCTGAACCAGGGAAGCAGCTGTCCCAGAGCATTAATCACTTTTGGCCCGAGCGGTGTGATATAGGAAAAACTCAGTGAAGCTTCTTTTGCTGCCGGTTGTATTATGGCCATTTTATCTGCATAAAACAGCAATACACTGAACACCAGCGTGTATAAAGCAATATAGAGCAGTATTCCGCCGAGCCTGTTCAGCCAGCCCAGCATCACTACTTCCACGGTGCTTTCAATGGCATTGGCACCCAGGCGTATCAGGATCACCACCACGATAAATACCAGTAAAAATGAAACAAACGGTAACCAGGCCGCTGAAATATTGACGGCTGACCCGATATAGCCAGCAGCCACCAGTGATAATTTCAGGGCTGCCGCCAGGCCAATAATCACGGCCAGAAAGGAGAATACACCCACAATGAGTCCGCGCTGGAAACCCTTGATGGTAGCCAGCACCAGCAGTATCGCGTAAATAATATCAATAATCATAAGCTGATAACGCTCCGGTTAAGGAGCCGGGTGCCCGCCTTTTGTTAAAATTCCGGTTTATTTTGCCAGCAGTTCCTTCACCAGGGCAGAGATAGTTTTACCATCAGCCTTGCCAGCCAGTTGTTTTGTGGCGGCGCCCATCACTTTACCCATATCGGCCGGAGAAGAAGCGCCTACAGTGGTAATAATGTTCATCAGCGCTGCTTTTATTTCTTCCGGACTCATTTGTTTCGGCAGAAATTTTTCGATTACGGCAATTTCCTCTTCTTCCTTTTTGGCCAGTTCAGGTCTGTTTTGCTGCTGAAATATCTCCAGGGAATCCTTCCGTTGTTTCACCATTTTCTGGAGCAGTTTGATTTCCTCTTCTTCCGATACTTCTCCGTTCCCTCCTTCGGCGGTTTTCGCCAACAGGATGGCGGCTTTAATTGCGCGCAGGCTTCGCAGGGCGGCTTCATCTTTTGCCAGCATGGCCGCTTTCAGATCGGTCATTATTTTCACTTCTAAACTCATATACGTGTTATTTGAATGTTTAGTAAAAATGTGTTCAGGTAGCTTTATTTTCTTTCAATTGTTTCTCCCTGAATTTTTCATAGAAACCTTTTGCAAAAGTCTTCATTTCCTCCACCTGATCGGCATAGCGGGTGGCACGGCCATAGGTATCGGCCATAGTCATCATGGTCTGATAGAAAAAATCGGCCATTTCATCCACCATCATATCCTGTGTCCAGAGATCAATGCGGAGGGCCGCTTTCTCTGCACTGTCCCAGAAGGAAATCATCATGGCCTTGGCCTTTTGCTTTTGCTCCGCACTGGTATCCGAGGCAGACCAGGAAATGCCTGCGGGAATCCGGTTGTCATCGGTTTCCACTTCAATCGTGATCGTTGATTTGTTCATTGTTTGTTGTATGAGGGAGCAAAGGTAGAAAATCAGGCGATGCAATCCTGCATCAGTTCCCAGCAGCGGACCGCCGCCTGATCCCAGCTATACAATGCCGCTTTCAGTTTTCCTTTTTCAATCAGGGTGAACCGGAGGCGTTCGTCCTTATATATGCGCATCAGCTGATCCGCCAGGGCCGAATGATCCGCAGGGTCGGCATAGAGTGCCGCATCACCGGCCACTTCTTCCATGGCGGAGCCGGCAGACGTAATCACAGGTACACCGCATTGCATGGCCTCGGCCACCGGCACACCAAATCCCTCAAAAAAGGAAGGATAGACCATTGCATAAGCGGAAGCCATAAGCCGGGCCAGTTCTGCTTCCGGCAAATAGCCGGTAAGCACCACATCCTGTCTGTACTTATAGGTTTTCAGACTGCTGGAAAATGCTTCATACTTCCAGGCCAGCCGGCCGGCTATCACCAGTTTCATGGAGGATTGCTGTCTTTTTTTAAACAGCGAAAAAGCCCGGAGCAGCCCCATCAGGTTTTTTCTTGGATGAACAGAGCCGGTATAAATAAAATACTCTTTCCCTTCCGTATACAAATCCTTGACCGGTTGGCTGGCGGCAAAATCCATTGGCTGAAACACCGGCCTGATCCCGTTATACAGTACCTGCAGCTTGCCGGCGGCAAACGGGTAATGGGTAACAATATCCTTTTTTGAATATTCAGAAACGGTAATAACTGTTTTCGCTTTTTTTACAAACGCGGGGGTGTACTTTTTATAAAATGACAGTTGTGTTTTTGAAATGCCTTCCGGATAATGTAGAAAAGCAAGGTCATGCAGTACCAGGCATTGCGGCACAGCGGTACGCAGGGAACAAAAACCGTCACAGGATACAAAAAGGTCGGCCTTATACCTGCGCAGGAGGGCCGGAATTTTATAGTCGTACCAGTATTTCCAGAGTAAGGGATGGCGGGCCGGGGGGCCGGCCACTACCGGAATTACGTTTTTTCCGAAAACAAACTGTTCGTCATATGGACGGTCAAACAGGAAGATAAATGTATGTTCCGGGTGGTTTTCCGTAATCCGGCGAAAAAGTTCATAGATAAAATACCCGTAACCTTCCAGGTAATCTTTTAATAAGAAGCGGGTATTGACAGCGATGCGCATAAAAGAGAGCAAAGGTAAACGCTATTTGCCGGATGTGGGCAGAATTCCCGGTATGTCCTTTTGAAAAACTGCTATGACAGGCTACGTAAATAAACTTACCGGGATGGTGCATTTCCCGGCCGGGTTTTACCTGTAGAAATGAACGGCCCGCATACGCATTTTTCCTGTTCATATTCACTAAATACCGGATATAAAACAGCGCAGTAATACAATTGCGGAAGCGCTGCCGGCGGAGTAGCTTTATAGTCTAATTAGCAGTGAGAAACCAAAGCTCCAACCTATGAAACATATTTACACAAAACGTTTACTCCTTCCGGTTATTGCATTATTCGTTATCCTTTCCGGAAACAAGGCCAATGCCCAGGTGCCCTGCCCGTATAATTTCCCCAGCAGCAGTACCTTTTACGATACGGTCATTAATACCCCTGCCGGTATCAATACCCTGCAGATAAAAGTACCGCAGGCGGATCCGCTGGCCGGTATGGTTACCTGTATGCGTTTATGCGTTACCATTACGGGTGTGGTGGATTCCGTAAGTGTGGAGAATAATTCTTTCTCGCCGCAGGTAGCCGATGTATACTACATGCGGACCGACCAGATTACCGGTCCCGGTCTTTCAGGTCCGCTTACAAACAGTATCAATCATCACTATGGTCCGTATAACCTGGGGGCTACCAATGGCACACTCGGATCCGGTCCTGATTTTGTCGCCATTTCGCGTGATACCGTATTGAATGCGGTACAGGTTTGCCAGGTCATTACCAACCTGGACTCTTTATTCCAGTTTTATGGCCATGACAGTATAACGTATCAATATAATATCACCGCTTTTACCAATGTTACCTGTACCGGTGGTAACTATAACAGTACAGTAGCCACATCGGCCATTGTACGGTTCAGATTTCAGTATTGCACCTGCCCCGGCTATGTGCTGCCGCTGAATATCCGGAATTTCGAAGTAAACAAAGCGGCTGACAACAAGGCCCTGCTTACCTGGCAGGGGCTCAGCAATTCAAATGCCTATTCGTATGTGGTGGAAAAAAGCCGAAATGGCAAGGATTTTAAAGCCGTGGGCCGTGTGGAAAAGAATACAGATGGTACCGATGATTACCGGTTTACGTATGCCACCGGCCAGGATGAAAGCGGTGAAATTTACTTCCGTATCAAACAGGTGTACAGCAATGGCTACAGCCGGATCAGTGAAGTAAGAAAAATTACGTTAAAAAATTCCCTTGTCCCCCGGTTTATTATCAGTCCCAACCCATCAGACGGAGTGGTTGGTATCAAATTTGATAATAATGATGGCGGCCAGTACAGACTGGAAGTATACAATGGACAGGGACAGGTGGTGCAGCGGAAGGATATCGTGTTGTCCGCCAATTCCTATCAGCAGATCGCCAATTTACAGGGAGGGATGTACTGGATCAAGTTAACCGATCTGAGTACCCGGCTCTCCGCGGTCAATCAACTTTTTATTAAATGACCTCTTAGGTGGAAGAGGATGGTGGCTTGTAAAAGGGGCCTTGGTTCGGGGCCCCTTTCTTTTACCTATGATAATTGAACATTGTGCATTGAATATTGAGCATTTACAAAAGAAAATGTTCAATATTCAATTTTCAATACTCAGTAATCAATATACTCCGGAATAAGGCAGCGAGGCGGCCTGACAGACCTCCAAAGCCATTTTAGCCCATTTCACGGCATTTTCCTATTTTTGACGACTAAGAGACTTCACTAATTTCTTTCCATGGAATATAATACTACCAGAAATCATCTCACCATGCGGGAATATGGCCGTCATGTGCAAAAGATGATTGAACACGTACAGAATATCGAAGATCCCGAGCGCCGCCAGGGCAATGCGTATGCGGTGATCGAACTGATGGGTTTTCTGAACCCCCACCTGAAGAATGTGGAGGATTTCCGCCATAAACTCTGGGATCACCTTTTCCTGATTGCCGATTTCAAACTGGATGTGAAATCCCCCTACCCGATTCCCACAAGGGAGACACTGAAAGCCAGACCGCAGCCCCTGCCATATCCCAAGCGGAAGCTCCGGTATTCTCATCTGGGTAAAAACCTTGAAGTTATCATCGATAAAGCGCTGGCAGAAGAGAATCCGGAAAAACGTCTCGGATTTGCCAATGCGATTGCCTATTACATGAAACTCGCGTACAATAACTGGCATAAGGAAATTGTACATGACGATGCCATACAGAGTGAACTGACCGGTATCACCCAAGGTCAGCTTACATTTACCAATACACCGTATGTAAAAGCCTACCGGATGCAACCCGAAGGACGGGACAACCGCGGTAATTATGGCAAACGCAACAATGGCGGCGGAAAATTCCAGCAACGCGGCGGTGGCGGTGGTCAGCGGAGAGACAACAGAGGTGGAAGCGGCGGTGGCGGAAACTTTAAGAAGAAACGTTATTAAAACAGATATGCTTTTTAAGAAGGCTGTTCGGGTTAAACTGATCAGCCTTTTTTTATGTAATGATGTGTCGATGTGCCGATGTGCCGATGTGCCAATGTGCCGATGTGCCGATGTGCCGATTGAAGTGGAAGATCCGGTTTGAAATGATACGGCTCCCCCCGGGTTTTACAAAGGATAAATCAAATTCAACCTGCCGTTTATCAATAATCTAAAAAGGGGAGAAACCTTTTTATAAAAAATTATTCACCCAAACCAAAACGACCAGGCGCACTACAATTCAATCTGCAACCCGACGGATTGACTCATCGGCTCATTGGCACATCGACTCATCAGCAAATTGGCTAACCGGCACATTGGCACATCGGTTAATTTTCTCTAATTTGCCCCCTTGAAATCAACTGGTTCAGCAGGTGCCCATAACACCGGCCTTGCCCGGTCAACCAGTAAACCTGTCAACTTATCAACCTGTCAAAATGTATTCCTTCGAAGTCAGAGGCGGAAAAAAACTCAGTGGCGACATTACTCCCCAGGGTGCCAAGAACGAGGCCCTGCAGATCATCAGTGCGGTATTGCTGACACCGGAAAAAGTAACGGTGAGCAATATCCCGGATATCATTGATGTGAACCTGCTGATTGAGTTGCTGGGAGAAATGAATGTAAAAACGGAACGGATCAGCCGCGATACCTGCATATTCCAGGCCGATGAAGTGAATATAGATTACCTGCACAGTGAAGCTTATAAGAAAAAGAGCGGGCGCCTCCGTGGTTCGGTGATGCTGGCCGGACCGCTGCTGGCGCGTTTCCGTCGCGCCTTTATTCCCAAACCCGGCGGTGATAAGATCGGGCGGCGCAGACTGGATACACATATCATTGGTTTCGAAAAACTCGGCGCTTCCTTTACCTATCACGAAGAAGACGGCTTCTTTCACCTGGAAGCCCCGCACCTGAAAGGCGCATATCTGTTACTGGATGAACCCTCGGTAACCGGTACCGCCAATATCGTTATGGCGGCTTCGATGGCGGCAGGCACCACCAGCATTTACAATGCCGCCTGTGAACCTTATATCCAGCAGCTTTGCCGGATGCTGAACCGTATGGGGGCTAAGATCAGCGGTATTGGCAGTAACCTGCTTACCATTGAAGGCGTAACTTTTCTCGGCGGTACGGAACACCGGATGCTCCCGGATATGATTGAAGTAGGTTCCTTTATTGGTTTGGCTGCGATGACCCGCAGCGATATCACCATTAAAAACGCGGGGGTGGAACACCTGGGCATTATTCCCGAAAAATTCAGGCAGCTGGGCATACAACTCCATATCGACGGTGACGATATCCATATTCCTTCACAGGAGAAATACGAGATACAAACCTTTCTCGACGGGTCAGTCATGACGATCTATGATCATCCCTGGCCGGGCTTTACACCTGACCTGCTGAGTATCGTCCTTGTTACGGCTATACAAGCCAGTGGCTCCGTACTGATTCACCAGAAAATGTTTGAAAGCCGCCTGTTCTTTGTCGACAAGCTGATAGATATGGGAGCCCGTATCGTCCTTTGCGATCCGCACCGTGCCGTGGTGATCGGACTGGAACGTGAGCAATCACTCCGCGGCATCACAATGAGTTCGCCCGATATCCGGGCCGGTGTGGCGCTGCTGATAGCGGCACTGAGTGCGGAGGGGAAAAGTGTGATTCAGAATATTGAGCAGATTGACCGTGGCTACCAGGATATTGATGGAAGGTTGCGGGCATTAGGAGCGGATATTAAAAGAGTACAATAATAACCTGGGGCCTACATCAAATATTTTTTCCATGAAAAATTACCTGCACCTTCTTTTATTCCTGTGTTCCGTTTCCCTGTATTCATATGCCCAGGAAAATGCGGCCCGCACTATCCATATTGACTACCGTAAAACATCCGGACAATTAAATAAACAATTCAACAGCTGTATCGGTGCCGGAAGAGCCAATGAAGGTTTACGGGCCGATTGGCAGGAACAGCTGGCGATGGTGAAAAAAGACTGCGGGTTTACTTATATCCGGATGCATGGACTGCTCACGGATGACATGGGAGTGTACCGGGAGGACCGGAACGGTAACCCGGAGTACAATTTTCAGTATATCGATATACTCTATGATTATATTCTCCGCATTGGTATGAAACCGTTTGTAGAACTTGGTTTTATGCCCGCGGCCCTGGCCAGCGCTGATAAAACCATTTTCTGGTGGAAAGGCAATGTAACGCCACCGAAAGACTTTAAAAAATGGGGCGAACTGATCCGCCGGCTCACCCTTCATTTCACCGAACGTTATGGAGCGGAAGAAGTGAAAACCTGGTATTTTGAAGTATGGAATGAGCCGAATCTGAACCCCTGGTTCTGGACCGGTACACAACAGGATTATTTCACACTCTATGAACACAGTGTTACCGCTATTAAATCGGTGAATAAGGCGTACAAAGTTGGCGGACCCGCCACTGCCGGGGCGGCCTGGGTACCGGAAACCATTCAGTATTGTTATGATAAAAAAATTCCGCTGGATTTTATCTCCACCCATACCTATGGTGTTAAACAGGGTTTCCTGGATGAATACGGAAGTACCGGCACCATTCTCGATAAAAACCCGGCGAGTGTGAGCGGAGACATACAAAACTCACGGAAACAAATAGCCGCTTCATCCATGCCCGGGCTTGAATTGCATTATACCGAATGGAGTTCCTCCTATACACCGGCCGATCCGATCCATGACAGTTATCATGAAGCCGCTTATATCCTGCAGAAAATTAAACAAAGCGGAACGGCGCCGAATTCCATGTCCTATTGGGTATTCACCGATATTTTCGAAGAAGCGGGTCCCCGGTTCACGCCCTTCCATGGCGGATTCGGTCTGCTGAACACACAGGGTATAAAGAAACCGGCCTATTATGCGTATGCCTGGCTGAATAAACTCGGTGATACAGAATTGCAAAACAGTGATACCGCTTCCTGGGCCTGTAAAAATAAAAATGGTGGCCTGCAGTTACTTTGCTGGGATTTCACCAATACCCATCCCGGCGATACAGTCAACAACCAGTCCTACTATACCCGTGATCTGCCCGCCCGTACAAAAGGCCCGTTGAAAATCGAACTCACCGGGATTCCTCCCGGCAGTTATCAATTAGAAATATACCAGGTTGGTTATAAAGTAAATGATGCCTACAGCAGCTATCTGTCCCTGAAGCGGCCGGACCAACTGACCACACAACAAGTGTATGATATAAAAAAGAAGAATAACGGGGAGCCCGTACTAAAACAAAAAATCAGTATTGGTGCCAGTGGAAAATACAGCAGGGAAATGGGATTGAGGGAAAATGATGTTTTTTTGATTTGCTTGCGCAAATGAAAAAAAACGCCATCTACAACATAAGCGTAATCTTCCCCCTAAGGCTTTTGAATTTTGTTTCCAGGTTCTTCCTGGGCATCTTGGTATCTTCGGTTCCTGACATTTTCTACTCTGTTATGATAAAAGACATTTTCGCCGACCTCCCCGTATTAGAGAACAGCCGTGTGCTGCTCCGTCCCATTGCCGAAACGGACTATGATCACTTATTGCCCTTTTCATTACATGAACCGGAGATCTGGAAATACGGACTGGTTACCGCGGCGGGTGAAGACAATCTGAAACAATACCTGGCCGCTGCGGTAAAAAACCGGGAAGAGAAAAAGGAATATGCTTTTATCGTGTATGACAAACAGGCGGAACGTTATGCCGGCAGTACCCGCTTTTATGATATTCAGCAAGCCTGGCTGACCACCCAGCTGGGATACACCTGGTATGGAAAAGAATTTCAACGGACGGGGCTGAATCGTCATTGCAAATTCCTGCTGCTCACCTATGTTTTTGAAACCTGGGGAATGGAACGTTGTGAATTCAGGGCCGATGCCAATAATACGCCCAGTATTACCGCCATGAAAGCCATAGGCTGTACACCCGAAGGCATTCTCCGCAATCATATGCCAACAGCACAGGGCGGAAGAAGAGACAGTATCATCCTGAGTATTTTACGGACTGAATGGGAAAATGGTGTACGGGAAGCCTTGCGGGGAAAAGTGAGGCCGCCTGAAGAATAAAACATGCAATGTTTCCGGGTTAAAGAGCTACTGTCACAAAGCCAATCGGACAATTATTTCTTACATTTAATCAGCAAACCCGGTCCTGCAACTTCACCCTTTTCCCTGTACGGAACCTGGTTTAAATGCAGTTAAGCCGGCTGTTTCATTCTCCTGCTTGACTGACCAGCATACAGACATTTAACCAGGCGGCAGATGCAGGCTGTGACTGAGGTGCACGAAGTGCGGCAGATTAAAACACAGTTACAGGAAAATAAACACGGTTGACAGATTGGGCTTTGAGGGCTTGAACACATTGTATTTCTTTATACTTTATGTAATACGGATCTTAAAAACCTTTCCTGAAAACTATACTCAGTTCATTCTCTCCCGGTCCTAAAACCGGGAGATTTTTACATATATTATTATCTCTTGCCACTCAGATTCCTGCATATCTTATTCCTGCTTATACCCGTTCTGGCCTTTTCGCAGGACTTTAATTATGTTCACTACAGTACCCGGGACGGGCTGGCCGGGTCCACCGTCTATGATGTATGCCAGGATAAAAGCGGTTATATTTTTTTTGCCACGGAGAACGGGCTCAGCCGTTATGACGGAACGCATATAAAAAACTACACTGTAAAAGACGGACTACCCGATAATGAAGTACTGAAAGTTTTCTCCGACAGCCGGGGCCGGACCTGGATCAGTACTTTTAATAAGGAAATCTGTTTTTATTTCGACGGAAAAATATACAATAAGTACAATGACAGCCTCGTCCGGAAAATTAATCTCAACAATATCTTTTCCTCCGCTGCTGAAGACGACGAGGGCACCATTGCCCTTTGTGATACCCGGAAAATTGTACTGATCCACCGGTTGAAAAATAATCAGGAGTCCTTAAAAGTTATAACGATACCGGGAAAATCCACCGTACTCCCCTTCTGGTCCTGCAATGGGAAAAAAATACTCGTCGGAAATGATCTGTTTGAACGTTACCTCTATGAAAACGGTACAATGCGGTTTTTTCATAAAACAGACAAAATATTTAATGGAACTGAATATTCCCATACCCAGATAGCCTTGCACACTACCTGTTCCGACAGTATAGACAAAACAGTCCCTTCCATACCCGGTTCTATCAGCGCCTCGGTTTTCAATAATTACATGATTTATTATAATACAACCAACGGGGTATGGCAGACGGATACTGTACTGAATAAATGGGGCAATCATTTTCTGCCCGGCATTAAAGTAAGCCGGACAATCACCGATACAGAAAACAATACCTGGTTTGCCACCCTGGGTGACGGCGTGTATAAACTACCATCCCCGGAAACAAAGACAATCCGTCTGCCCGAACAACCCGATATCAGGAATGAAATCTTTTCGTTAGGCAAATACGGCAACCAGTTATTGGGCGGACTTGATCAGTCCGGTGTATTGTTTGTATACCCGTATAAAAAAAGCCTGGAAAAAAAATCAGGGGAAATTCGTCTGCCGTTTTCCGGCCACAGGGCAACCGTTTATTTACCATCGAACAGATAAGTCCGGATATTACATTACTCGGGTTTGATTTTCATCTGGTAAAACTGGAAAAAGGAATCACTTCGTTTTGTTATATCTCCCCGGTTAAAACCATCGCCCGTATAGATAAAGAGCAGATTCTGGTGGGTACATCCGGCCATGTGTTTAAAATCAGGTTACGTGATTTACGGATTACCGATACTATCTGGCGTGAACGGAGTACCAAGGTGTTTTATCATAACGGGCATTACTATATCGGTACCACCAACGGTCTTTATGCCGTGCAGGAAGGAAAAGCCCCCGTCAACCTGGGTCAGTTGCATCCGGCCCTGAAACGCCGGATAACGGATATCAAACGGGCGGGCGACAGCACGCTTTGGATTTCCACCAGCGACCAGGGCATTGTGGCATTACAGAACAACCGGGTTGTTGCTACTATTACGGACAGTATCGGTTTAAGCAGCAATATCTGTAAAACCCTGTTCATTCACCGGCAATACCTCTGGGCAGGCACCAATAAGGGGCTGAATAAAATAGATATTTCCCGGAAGGATTTCCCCATTCTGAAATACAGTATCTCCGACGGATTGCCTTCGGATAATATCAATGCCGTGTATGTGGAAGACAGCATGGTGTATATCGGGAGTCCGGCCGGTCTGACGTATTTCAATGAAAAAAACATCTCCACCAGTTCTGTCTGTTTACTCCGGTTACAGCGGGTGGAAGTGGCCGGGAAGGAAAAGGATACCGCTGGATTTTACCAATTACCCCACCAGGAAAACAATATCCGGTTTACTTATGTGGGTATCTCTTTTAAATCCGGTGGAGATATCATGTATTATTATAAACTGAGCGGACTGGATCATGACTGGAACCAGACCCGGCAGACAACCCTGGAATACCCGGCCCTGCCGCCCGGAAAGTATGAACTGCAGTTGTACGCGGTTAATAAATTCGGCGTGCAGAGTGAGACCCTGAAACTAAAATTTTTCATTGCCACGCCATTCTGGAAAAGCCTCTGGTTTTACCTGATGCTGCTGCTCTCGGCTGTACTGTTGACGGGCTGGCTGGTACAACGGAGTAATAAAAAATACCAGAAAAAACTGGAGGAAACCAACCGGTACCAGAAGCAGTTTGCGGCTCTGGAGCAACAGGCCCTGCAATCGCAGATGAACCCGCATTTTATTTTCAACTGTCTCAACTCCATTCAGCAGTATATACTCACCAATGAGCGGGAGAAAGCCAATGAATACCTGACCGGATTTGCATCACTGATCCGGCAGACCCTAGATATCTCTGCCCAAAAAATGATAACGGTGGTGGATGAAGCCTCTTATTTAGAAAAATATCTGCAGATGGAGCGGATGCGGTTTGGCGACAGTTTCACTTATTCAGTTATCATTGACCCCGAAGTAAAAGCCGATGAAGAACAACTCCCGGCCCTCTTGCTGCAGCCATACGTGGAGAACAGTATCCGTCACGGGTTGCGGTACAAAACGGAGGGCATTGGCAAAGTGGATATCCGTTTTTCCTTTGTTGATGGAAACCTGTGCTGCCGTATACAGGACAACGGGATCGGCCGTGCGAAAGCGGCGGAATTCAAAAGCCGTCAGCATATCGAATACCAAAGCAAAGGAATGAGTCTGACCAGTAAACGGATTTCCTTATTAAATACCATTGCTGAAAATAAAATTACAGTTACAATAACTGATCTCAGACAGCCGGACGGCCAGGCCGCCGGTACACTTGTTGAAATAAAATTGGCCCGTATATGACGCACCCCATCCGCTCCGTAATAATAGATGATGAACCCGGCAGTGTGATCACTATGCTGGAACTGACCCGGCAATATTGTCCGGAGATCGAGGTAGTGGGTACTGCTGCTGATCCGGTAAAGGGATTTGACCTGATCCGGGAACAGGCACCAGACCTGGTGTTCCTCGATATTGAAATGCCTTATGGCAATGCGTTTGACCTGCTGGATAAGTTAATGCCGGTACATTTTGAAGTGGTGTTTATTACCGCGTTCAATGATTATGCCATCAAAGCTTTTAAATACGCGGCGCTGGACTACCTGTTAAAGCCGGTAAACCTGCAGGAACTGAAACAGGCGATAACGCGGGTAAGCCGCCGGCTGAAAGAAAAAAATATTGATACCCGGATTCATACCCTGCTGAACAATTTCAAACCGGAAAATGCCACTTTACAGAAAATTGCATTGCCAACAGCCGAGGGATGCACGTTTGAGGAAATCAGCAGTATCATGTATCTACAGGCCGAAAACAGCTATACCTACATTTACTGCAAGGATAAGCCACGGATGCTGGTTTCAAAAAGTTTAAAAGAATTCGAAGACCTCTTGCCGGAAACCGCCTTTTGCCGTATCCATCACTCCAGTATTGTGAACCTCAATTTTGTAAAAAAATATTTCAAAGGCCGCGGCGGTTATGTTCAGATGGAAGACGGTACCACGGTGGAGATATCGGTACGCAAAAAGAATGATTTCTTTGACCGGTTTAAATAGAAAACACCACGCCGGATACCAGTAAGCGTATGCTGACCGGCCCGGAGTGGCGTTATTCAGAATGCTCAGGGATGGTTTACGTTATTGGTCAGCGGGTATATATTTTCCCGGTATTACGGTAATTGGTCAGCGGCTTATACCAGTCCAGGAATTCCAGCCCGCCGGAAACACCCCAGTTAAAAAATTTAAGGTACGCGTCTGTAATAATAGTTTTTTCGGCGGCGTATTCAAACGGACCGGCCACATCGATGGCGAAGGGCAGATTTTTAGCCGTAACATAATACCGGCCAGTAGCGGGATTACTGTTGTCATGTTGTGTACCCAGCAGGGCCTGGTTAGCCAGGTCGGTCGGCGGCTGATTAATGAGGTGAACTTCATTCGCGCGGTTGCGGTTGGTAAAAATAAACGCATTATACGGTGCCAATCCGAGTGTGGTCATATTCACCGGGGTGGTCAGATTGATCACCAGATTGATGGTTTTGGGCTGTACATAAGGTGCCCCGGCTGTGGTATTCACGCCGATCCCTGAACCCGGCCAGGGTAATTGATTAAACGCATCATCATAGACTATGATTGTGGCTTTTGATTGTCCGGCTTCAGTACCATTGGCATTCCGGACAATGGCTGCATTGCGTACATCCGTACCCGTTACACTTGCCACGAGGTCTGATGAAACGGGCAGTTGAATACCAAACCCGCTGTGGTAGCTGGCGCCGATCGCCTTGGTGGTGATAGCCGCCCGGATCTGGGTTACCTGGTTCTGCGCGTTGGTAATGGCATTAAAATTATAATCAATCACGAGATCATTGAAGTCATAATCACCTTTGGAAGGCCACTGGTCTTCAAATGCCAGGGTTCCCACCGCGTTTTGTGAAGGATAATAATTGTCAAATGCCCGGTTCGGGTCCTGGGGATAGTCATCAAAGTTATCCGTAACCCCGTCGTTATCGGCATCAATAGTGGTATATACAGGCAGCGGCACATTATTCACCACAATGGCCTGTACCGGATCGGCCGTTACATAAAAGATAGCGTCATTAAAATCATTATCACAACCACCGGCCTGGCGGTTGAGATCTTCAAAGGATAACAGGAATTTTCCTCGGTTCACATCATTCAGCATGATGCAATGCTTTTTCAGGCTGCTGGTGGTTTCCGGATTCAGTTCTGAATTGGAATAATACACGCCGGCTCCGGCGGTCATAGCTGAACCATTGTACCCGTTGGCAATCAGGGCCCAACCTACAGCAGTACCCGGCTGGAAGAGACCGATATTCACTTTATTCCCGGAAACAAGTCCGCCTCCACTGTTTACATACGATGTATTGGGAAAAATCGCATACAGGGTATCCACATCGGCTGCAGTTACCGGCGGGTTATTGACATCATATTTATAATAACAGAGTACATTTTTATACCCGGCTCCTTCATGTACAAAAGTCACCCATACATTGGACAGGTCGAGAAATTCAAGGTTGGATTGGTTGGACTGGGTAAGATAGGAGGGATGGAAACTGGGTACCGGTTTATTCTCCGGTAAAGCGGTATTGATATCGGCCAGAAAGGCCGCATCCACCACATCATTAGGCAATATCAGGTTGAGGGGTACCCCTTGAGTGTTAAATGCACCGAGTGGTTTGATAAATGGAATCGCTTCCGTCCGGCCGGCCAGTTGTTGCGTGGGAAACAGCAGTTCCGGGAAAGCGGACCGGCCATAACGTATTGGGTTTTTCCCACCCAGTACAAACCGGAGTCCCGATCCACTAACTTCTTTTTTCTGCAGTTGTGCAAAACCGATAGCATCGGTCTGTAAAACGATGGAGTCGGTATACGCCGGCAGTTTAATTTTCCCATTGAATACACCATTGGTACCAGTATAACAGCTGGAAATCAGGGAACCTCCGTTATCCGGATAATCGGTATAGATGTTTATGCGGATATGGGGCACGGGCTGATCGATATTATCCAGTGTACTGATCTGAAGCGGCAAAATGGTATCGGTGCGGAAAGTAAATCCGGGCGCGATTGTCATATTCTCCACGGTTGCAGAGATATCCGGTGTCTGATTATACCCCGAGAGATCTTTTTTAACGCAGGCTGCAAGGATAAACAATACAAATAGAATGAGTAAGCCACTTCTTTTCATCTGAAATATAGTTTACACGCCAAATGAAAAAAACGTGCCTCAGATTAAGTGATTGATTATCTGCAAATTGAAAAAGTGCCATTGTTGTAATTTTCCACTTGATGGAATTAAAATCCGGAATCCGGAACAACATCATAAGTAAACCGATCAGACGACAACTTACACTGTTCATTGATAAATAAGATTCCGTTGAGATTGAGAAAATCAGCCGCATATCACCCTTATGCATCCAGGGAATTCAGCTTGTGATGATGATACTTTTAAAATAATCCGGGAAATGCCGAACTTTAGTGTGGCCGGTTGGCAGACTATTGCCACTGTTTACTGATGACCGGCCCCAACCATTCCAAGTGTATTGTTTCACCCTTAAAAAAGGAGGGTAAAACAATGAAAGCATTTTTTTTAACCACATTGATACTGGCGCTGTCCTTTTTCCCCCGACTTGCGCAAGCGCAAAAAGGATCTTCCATCGTCATCCATGATAATACCAGTCAGGCCAATGGCGGGGAAAATGCGACATCGGATCTCCGGAAAGAGATCGCTTCCGCTTTAAACCACGAAAAACCATGTGTAGACCTGATGGATGACCAGGATATCCGGAATGTAATCGAAAGTGAACGGGAAAAGAATTTACTGGAAGGCGGTGATCCGCAACAGGTATTAACCGATATAGCCAATCTGATGGGAGCCAGTTATGTTATGAGCGTTTCCGCAACGCGCGGATCCGGCGGCAGCACTTCGTACAATGTTTTCGTAATGGATCCGAAATCAGGCAACACTATCGCCAGGCAAACGGGAACGGATGCGAAACAGATTGCCGGTAACCTGGTCGGGCAGCTTGGACCCAGTCTGCCGGATAACTGCAAACCGCATTGGGTGGGAGTTGTAATGTATACATATACCTCGGATGAAGTAAACGTTACTCATGATGCTGGTGCTATGCACGCCGGCACCCGGAATACCAAACGAACCAGTACTGTGACTTACTCTGCTCACAACAGCATTGTTGCCACCCTCTTACCACCTAAACCTGGCAGCGAAGTATCCGCAACTAAAACTATCGCCCGGGTCTGGACGAGATCGAAAATCATCGGTGAGACCAAACATGAAACAGCCGGCGAAGTCTATTGCCGCCTGAAAGGGGAAAACCCGCGATGGAAAGGCTATAGTTTAACATATTCCGAAACCACGACACAAACCGGCGGAGGTGCCGATAATTTACCAGTCCATATTTCAATTGACAGTGAAGGCAACTACAAAATCACTGTTAATACCCCCTCGGGAACCCTAATTGGAAAGTTCGAATCAAACAGATCGGAAACCAGCTGCAGCCCCGACAATCCGCCAACTAAAACCGCGGTCAGTATGCCGGAACAAAAACTGGATGCTTCCGGTTTTGATGTGACGGGAAAAACGGACGCAAAAAGCAGGGATTCCTTAGCAGGCTCAAAGACGATGCCTGACGGAAAAACAAAAATCACCTGGCAGCTGCGGCTGGTGAAACCAAAACCGAAAAACTAATCGGTTGTTTGCGATTCGAGCCGGTAAGAAATTTAAATAAAATTTACAGTGCCCGGTTTATACCTGTAACCGTGTCCGGCATTACATTTACATACCGGTAACAAAACTATTTATCCAACATTATGCGGACACATATTCTTACAACCATCTTCCTTTTTACCCTGACTGCTGTTTTCGGACAGGAAGAAACAAAAAAACTTAAAATCACCCCGCTTACCGGTGACTTTTATATTTACACGACTTACAATACATATGAAGAAAGCCGGGTGCCGGCCAACGGCATGTACCTGGTTACCAGCCAGGGCGTGGTCATGTTTGATACTCCCTGGGATACCACGCAGTTTCAGCCGCTGCTGGACAGTATTGAAACCAAACATCAAAAAAAAGTGGTGCTGGCATTGGCCACACATTGGCATAGCGACAAAACCGCCGGACTTGAATACTACAGGCAACAGGGAATTAAAACCTATACAACAGCCCAGACAGATGAATTAAGTAAAAAGAATGACAAGAAAAGGGCTGAATTCCTGATGACTGCAGATACTGTATTCACGGTCGGGGAGTATTCCTTTAACACCTATTATCCCGGCCCGGGACACACGGAAGACAATATTGTGATCTGGTTTAACAAGGAAAAAATCCTCTATGGCGGCTGCCTGATAAAAGGGGTTGATGATGAAACACTGGGTTACCTGGGCGACGCGAATGTAACTGCTTATGCCTCCACGCTGAAAAATGTACGCCGCACCTGCCGGCATCCGGAATACATAATCATTGCCCACAATGACTGGAAAAACAAAAATTCACTGAAGCACTCCCTGCAGATGGCCAAAAAACTTAAAAAGGAAGACAAGGCCCGGCAGTGATAAAAGCCGCCATTTTAATAAGTATACTTATACCTGAATTTATCGCCCGGGTAACCGAAACTCATCGTGACAAAGAGTTCAGCGGGATATACTGGACGTGTGGCCCAGGGCGTAACTGTAATATCCACCTGTATGCCACCCGCAGCCAGCAGAAAACTTCCCAGGTAACTGCTCATAAAATAACGGGCTGGAATTTTATTGTTGTAAAAATCCAGGTAGTAGGCCAGCGTATTGGAATTATGCGCTGCAATATGAAACCGGTTGCCCAGTATTTCATATACAGCCGGAGTATAAATTAATGAATAAAAAGTACCGCTGAAATTGAGTTGCGCCAGCGGATTCACATAAGAAGAACCCAGCGAGGCCTGTGTTATGGTATTGGGCGACCCCATCCAGGCCTGACTCGTATAAAATACGGAATTAGCCCAGGTAATTAAAGTGTCTGCGGTGGAAATAATGGTATCCAGCCGGAGCGTTTCGAATCCGGTTACATTGGAATGATACCGCCCCCGCCATTCAATATAGGTCTGGTTGCCGTTATACGTATAGTTTCTGACAACAGGGAATACATGCTCCACCTGGCCGGTGGTACTGTTGTAAGACCAGTCTGTAGCCGAGTCTTTCACCGGCCTCCCGTTTGATCCGGTGCTGATCCAGCAGGTATCATAAAGTGCAGGACCCGTAGTAACGCTGGCGGTACTGGGCGTGATAATCATACGCGGAAACTTCTCATTCCCGGTATAAAACATCCGGGTGGTCATGGTGTCTGTCTGGAAACTGCTATGATTCCTTAATCCGATGGCCGTAACCCGTTTCTGATTATCATAATAAAAACTGAACGTGCGCACTCTTGTTTCCTGGTTGGGATTGCCACTGATATAAAACTCTTCCAGCTTGCGTATCAATGTCACTGTATCCGGCAGCACCGGTGGCGGCGGCGGCGGTGGCGGGGCAATCGTATCCGTAGTACCTGAGCCCGGGTTGCAACCGGTCAGGGTTTGTGAAACGGTAACTGTTGATATCAGGTAAAACAAAAACCCGGCTAATAACAGGAGAAAACGCATAGAACAATGAAGGTTGTAAAGCAAAAGTACAACCTTAAACATTAAACCCTACACCCGCACCAGGCACCTTACACCTCTTTAAAAAATCCTGTACCTTTCAGTAACACACGTTAAACAGTTGCTTTCCATGAAAAAAATACTCTGGCTGCTCCTCTTTTGCCAAACAGCCGTTTCCGGCCAGCTTCAGGTTACCCGGCTCCTAACAGAAAATCAGCTATTCCCTTTTGGTATCGATGTACAGACACCGCGGTTCAGCTGGCAACTGAACAGTCCGCTGCGAAATACACAGCAAACAGCGTATGAGCTAAAAGTGACACAGGATAAAAAAACCGTCTGGCAGAGCGGCAAAATAAGTTCGGATCAGTCCGTGTTTATTCCTTACCAGGGCAGTCCCCTGCAATCAGACCGCCTCTATACCTGGCAGGTAAGGGTCTGGGATAACCATACTAAAAGCAGCTGGAGTATGCCGGGTTTTTTTAAAACCGGATTACTTCATGCTACAGACTGGAAAGCAGACTGGATTGAAGCCGGCTTTGCGGAAGATTCTGTTAATCGTCCCGCCCAGTACTTTCGAAAAAATTTTTCCCTCACCAAAAAAATAAAATCGGCTACAGCTTATATCACTTCACTGGGTTTGTATGAAGCCATGCTGAATGGAAAACGGATCGGCGATGCCTATCTTACACCCGGCTGGACCAGTTATAACAACCGCCTGCAATACCAGGCATACGATGTTACCCGGTTGTTGCAGCCCGGTGCCAATGCCATTGGAGTAACCTTGAGCAATGGCTGGTACCGCGGATTCCTGGCGTGGAACGATCATAAAAATATTTATGGAAAGAAGCTGGGACTGCTGATTCAGCTGATGCTGACATATACAGATGGCAGCACCGCCATCATCGGCAGCGATGAAAGCTGGCAATGCAATACCGGCTCCATCCGGTATGCAGAAATCTATCATGGAGAAACGATTGATGCCCGTGCAGAGCAGCCGGGCTGGTCCACAGCCGCTTTCAAAGCAGATGGATGGGTACCTGTGAAAAAAGCGGTTGTCATCAGCCGGCCCCTGATAGCCACCATTAATGAACCGGTAAAAAAACAGGAACGTTTTAGTCCGATAAAAATCTTCCGTACACCGAAAGGAGAACTCGTGGCCGATTTTGGTCAGAACCTGGTAGGCTGGGTAGAACTGAAAGTGAAAGGAAAGAGCGGAGACAAAATCAGTATTTATCACACGGAAGTCCTGGACAAATCAGGAAATTTCTATACAGAAAATCTCCGGGCAGCCAAACAACAAAACAACTATATACTCAAAGGAGGAGAAGAAGAATTCTTTGAACCCCATTTTACCTTCCAGGGTTTCCGTTATATAAAAGTGGAAGGATTCCCCGGCGAATTAACCGCACAAAACATAACGGCCGTAGCCCTGTACTCGGATATGCCTCCGGCTGGCACATTTACCTCCTCCAATACACTCATCAACCAGTTACAACATAATATTCAGTGGGGACAAAAAGGCAATTTCCTGGATGTACCAACGGATTGCCCGCAACGCGATGAGCGATTGGGCTGGACAGGTGATGCACAGGTATTTTCCAGAACGGCCGCCTTTAATTTTGATGTCCGGAATTTCTTTGCCAAATGGATGAAAGATTTGGCGGCTGATCAGCTGCCGAATGGCAGTGTGCCTTTTGTGATTCCCAATGTACTGAATGCCGGTGCTGCCGGATCCACCGGCTGGGCCGATGCGGCCACCATAATACCCTGGAATATGTACCTGGCCTATGGTGATAAAAAAATACTGGAAGATCAATACCCCAGTATGAAAGCCTGGGTAGGATTTATGGAAAATGCCAGTAAAGACCATGTATGGGCCACCGGTTTTCACTTTGGTGACTGGTTATTCTACCGGCCATTTGATGACAATGACGGACGTGCCGCAGTTACGGATAAATACCTGATCGCACAATGTTTCTTTGCCCATTCTACTGACCTGATGGCACGCACCGCCACCGTGCTGGGTAAAAAGGAGGACGCCGCCTACTACAAAAAACAATTACAAAAAATAAAAGCGGCTTTTGTAAAAGAGTATACCACCGGCAGCGGACGGCTGGTATCATCCACACAAACCGCCTATGTGCTGGCCCTTCAGTTTGATATGCTGCCTGAAGAAATGCGGGTTCAGGCGGCAGCCCGGCTGGCCGATAATGTGATCAGCTATGGCCATCATTTAACCACCGGTTTTCTGGGTACACCCTATCTCTGTCATGTACTCAGCCGGTACGGGTATACCGATTTAGCCTATAAACTCTTGTTACAGGAAACCTACCCTTCCTGGTTGTACCCGGTAAAAATGGGGGCCACTACCATCTGGGAACGCTGGGATGGCATCAAGCCCGATGGAACATTTCAGGTACCCTCTATGAATTCCTTTAATCACTATGCTTATGGCGCTATCGGTGACTGGATGTACCGGGTAGCTGCCGGACTGGATACCAAAGAAGAAGGCGCCGGGTATAAGCAACTGCTGATACGTCCTCAGACCGGTGGAAATTTCACTCAGCTAGAAGCCGTTTTACAGACCCCTTATGGAAAAGCGGTCAGCGGCTGGGTAAAAACCGATAGCCTGACCCGGTTTACAATCACTATTCCCGCCAATACAAAAGCCAGCATTTTCCTGCCCGTGGGGGAAACAGGACAGGTAACCGAAACCGGGGCTGTCGTTGCTGGTAATAATGACTGGGAATTGAAAGAGAAAAAAAACGGATGGGTTGAAATTCTGGCCGGTTCGGGCACTTATCATTTTGACGTCAGGAAATAAAAAATATTCGTTTATTGATAGATGTTAGTATCCTGAAAATTGACGCCCGGTCCGGCAAGCATTTATTCATTAATTAAAATGGTAAATGTGCCGTCTGCTTGCGTTCTAATCCCTTGGCACCATTCGGCCCTTTCCCGGATACTTCCTGATTTACAGAAAACCGGGCGGGTAAGCACGGAAATCAACTAAATTTACAGCCAGGAATTTCACCTGAATGTATCAATATGATCTCGATTAAAAAAGCAGGCCCCGAACATGCAGTATTATTAAGTGAGCTGGCCGCACAGACCTTTCTCGAATCCCACGGAAACAGTGCCTCCCCGGAGGATATCGCCGCCTATGTGGCTGCCCATTACACACCAGAAATACTGAAAACCGAACTGGAGCATCCGGCCAATATTTATCATATTCAGTATTACAATAAACAGGCGGTGGGGTTTTCGAAAATTGTACTGAACGCCCCTTTTGAAGGCAGCTCATCACCTGCCGTGGCCAAACTGGAAAGAATCTATTTACTAAAGGGCTACTATGGCACTAATCTCGGTCCGGCCCTGATGGATTTTCTATTACACCTGATGAAAAAGGAAGAACAAGTAGGGGTCTGGCTATACGTCTGGAAAGAAAATCAACGGGCCATCCGGTTTTATGAGAAAAAAGGATTTACCATTAACGGCAGTTATGATTTCCCGATCACCGACACCCATACGAATCCGAATCACCGGATGTTTTTATCCTTTAGCGCTTCGGAATAGTGCCTCGTATGCCCGTAAAGACCGAAATTGCCTATTTCTGAATAAACAAAAAATCAACACGACTATGTTCACCCGCAAATACATCCTGCCTTTGTTTGCCAGTCTGCTTTTTTTCAGTGCCTGTGACTCATCCAAACAACCACCTGCAGGTTCGGCCCAGGCAGCCCCTTATGACCTGGTACAGGCCGGCCGTGAAATCAATGAAGCCAATGAGCAGTTTATCACCTTGTTCAACAACGGGGATTCCACCGGACTGGCGGACATGTTCACCACAGATGGTAAATCCCTTGAGCCGAATGTACCAGCTTATTCAGGAAAGGAAGCCATCCGTCATCATTATGCGCTTACGATGAATAATGGCGCCAATAAACTTTCCCTGACCACCACCGGTCTCTGGGGCGATGAAAAGCTGCTGGCGGAAGAAGGAAAATTCGCTATTAAAAACAAAAAAGGCGTGATGATGGATGAAGGGAAATATATAGTGCTTTGGAAAAAAACGGATGGTCAATGGAAACTGTTCCGGGATATTTTCAATTCTGACTGGCCGGTACCGGCACCAGATAAACCGTAAATAAGCACGGTCTGTTATTGTGTATGATTCCAGGAAACGTACAGCACTTCCACAGAACGCAAGAATCTTAAAACTGATCTGAGAGCCATACTGATTGGCTCTTCCACTCAATCTTATTCAAGAATAAGACGGGCCGGGTTGCAATGGAAAATCCTGCAAACCGTTTCCCGTTTCAAATGAGTACATTTATCCAACAATCGCGCGCTATGAATTTTCGTTTACTTGCCCTGCTGTGTTTTTGTTGCGGCTGTCTGCATGCCCAGCAATCCATCCGCTGGATCAGCAGTGATTCAGTACAATCCTGGCAAACCAAAACCGGGGCTATTATACAATCTGCCGGTGGCACAGCCGATGCGGAAATCCTGGTCAACAAACCACTGCAGACCATTGAAGGATTCGGCACTTGTTTTAATGAACTGGGTTGGACCTCCCTGGGTCTCTTACCCGCTGCTGACCGGGAAAAAATCCTGAAAGAAATGTTTGCCCCGGGAAAGGGAGCCAATTTCACGATTTGCCGGATGCCTATCGGGGCCAATGACTTTTCCCGGCAATGGTATTCGTACAATGAAACGCCGGGCGATTTTGACATGAAAAATTTCAGCATTGCCAATGATCAGGAAACCCTGATTCCCTTTATAAAGGCGGCCATGAAATATAACCCTTCCATTAAACTCTGGGCCTCACCCTGGTCGCCTCCTTCCTGGATGAAAACCAACGGACATTATGCCGCTCGCGCCGTGAACAATGCCGATTTTGTATCCGAAGAATGGGGCATGGATCTCCGCAAGATCAACAACGGACTTTCCCCTGATAAAGAAGGCCGGGAGGGAACCGATATGTTTCTGCAGGGCGAGTCTTATTTTAATGCCTATGCCCTTTATTTCACCCGGTTCATTGAAGCCTACCGCAAAGAGGGTATTAAAATCAGTATGGTGATGCCGCAGAATGAATTCAATTCGGCACAGGTTTTTCCCAGTTGTACCTGGACGGCCGCCGGACTCGTCCGCTTCCTCCGTATCCTCGGTCCGAAAATGGACAGCCTGAAAGTGGATCTCTTTTTCGGTACCATGGAGAGAGCCAATCACCTGCTGGCTGATACGGTTCTGAAAGACGGCTTCTGTAAACCGTTTATCAAAGGAGCCGGTTTTCAATGGGCGGGTAAAGACGCTATTGCCGCGATTCATAAAACCTATCCCGATCTGCAATTGTACCAGACCGAACAGGAATGCGGCAACAGTAAAAACGACTGGAAATACTGCAAATATGCCTGGGGCCTGATGAAGCAGTATTTGTCCAATGGCGCCAATGCCTATACCTACTGGAATACTTCACTCAAACAAGGAGGCATCAGTACCTGGGGCTGGAAACAGAATTCATTGGTTAGTGTGGACACGGTTAAGAAAACCTACCGCTACAATTATGAATATTACCTGATCAAGCATTTCAGTCATTTTATACAGCCCGGGGCAAAGCGGCTGGAGACCAGCGGACAGTTTGCCAACCTCCTGGCGTTTCAGAATCCGGATAAGTCGGTGGTATTGGTACTGCAGAATGATTCCGCGACTGCTAAAAAAATAACCCTGCAATTGGGCAAGAGACAAATAAAGGCTACTTTGAAAGGAGACTCCTTCAATAGTTTTCTTATAAAATAATCAACATGAAATTTGTCCGCATAATACTCTTTACTATCATTTTAACCAGCTACATGCATATAAGCCA
>Ga0209480_10000405_pt1 | contig 36463 bp, 22 predicted proteins | sample JI61114C2DNA_FD_187501 | JGI IMG/M metagenome (GOLD analysis project Ga0209480, IMG submission 187501) | Wastewater effluent complex algal communities from Wisconsin, to seasonally profile nutrient transformation and Carbon sequestration -... | ecosystem: Engineered > WWTP > Effluent > Algae... | reverse complement strand
ACAGGCAATGTGCCAAAAGCGTGGGGAGCATAGCCACAAAAAGTATGACAGTTAAAAATGGCGGCAACACCATAGATGCAGTGGAAGCGTTGGCTTTGTATGTTAGCCACTGCATAAGCCGTGCTTGTGGGCTGGCTGGGGGGCTTCAAAAGATTCGTGAGGAACGAACACCGCTAACCTAACTGTTTTTAGTGTATGGCAAACAAGAACTGATCACCAAAGACAAAAGAATAGATGAAATGAAAAAAGTAAGTCCTGTACCGGTAGTCATTTCTGCAAAGCCACTACCTGACTTCATGGTACTGACAATAACTCCTACTATCATAACGTCCAACATTGCCCATTTGCTCAACAATGAAAGTACCAGGTTTTTTCTACCATCGGCTTTTGATAGAAAAATATCATAGGCCATTGCTATCATTTTCAATACAGGAATAATAAAAGTGAATATCAACATGATGTAGTAAAGCTGAATTTCTCCCTTCACCTTCAGATTTGACAGCACCTGTGTCAAAGAAAGATGCTCTTTTATAATCCAAAGCTTGGTCGTATTCAACATTGGAATGTTTATCCCAATAACGAAGCAAAATATATTTACCGTAAGTAATAGGGCCAGAATAGCATTACCGGTTGACATTTTAACGCCTATGATACGGGTAATGAGGTGAGCTAATGCAATAAAAAATATACCTGCGGTTAGATGAACAAATAGTGGCTGGTTAAAAGTTTGTTCCTGCAAAAGGGCAAACCCCAAAATCTTGTCTTTACCGCTGGTGACTGGAAAAACTGTGGAGGCTAAAATATATGCCCCGGTTAACCCCAGACAGAAAAGAGGTAAGTACCAAACAAAACTAATTTTAACCTTACTTAGTGGGGGGTATGAAAGCGTTGTATCCATGATCTTATTCTTTTTGAAGTTCTTCAAACATGCCTTTGGCTTTGTTCATCATGCTGTTTATTTCGTCTTTGACCTGGTTGGCTTTGTATTTAGCCAGCATAGCATAATATTGCCCAGCGAGCCGGTCGACTTTTTGCCGTTCCTCCGGAGTCAGATCATCTTTGAACCTGCTGTATTCAGTTTCACTGTACCTTTTGAACTCTGCTTCCGCCCGGGACCAATCTGAATCTTTGTAATCCTTGTAATGCAGTTTTAATGTGTTTACCCAGGCTTCGTAGTTGCTGATGTAGCCATCCTTGGTGAAAGATTCGGTGCAGGCTGTTGCGAATAGCAACAGCACTGACACCAAAATGGGAAGTTGTTTTACTGTTCTCATGGCTTATCCTTTATCAGGTGAAAAATTTGAATTTGACTTGGTAATAAGCTGATTTATGGTGGACATAAACCCTGCATGGATCTGGTCAAACCTTGCCAGCACTTCCTTCAGTAATCCTTCATCCTTAATATGCTTTATGGCTCTGCCTACAAAATCAATCTTCTTTTCAGTCAGTTCCTGGGCTTTCGCCATAAGATATATACTGTCCTTCTCCTTATTGCCTGCGATGATCTGGGTTTCCTTGTGGCATAACTCTGCAAATGCCTGTGTTAATCTCAATTTCTCCTCCTGCTGTTTGAACTCCAAACGTTCCTTGCTGCTCATTTCAAAGATTTGCTCCTTTTCAACGTCATTCATGTCCACCAATTTGTAGTACAACCCCCTGTCACCTGCCGGACTAATTTTAATCAGCAATGGAAGTAATTCTATCAGCGTAAAAAATATACGGAGCAACCAGGTAGTCCAATGAACTATTGGCTCCTTTTCGCCAAGACTGGATAATGCCCGCATCCTTCCAATCAATCCATCGGCATTGTTATGCTCCACCATATCCAATGCGTCAGATTTTTGCTTCTGTATTTCAGCAATTTTTGCTGCAGTAGTAATCTGGTTGGAAGCATACAGTTTTTGGTAATCCTGATAGTCCTGATATTTCTGTTCGTAAATCGGGCCTTGGTTGCGAATCAATGAGCCTCCAGTACCATCCATTTCTGCCGTATAAGCTTGTTGTAACGTGTACAAACGCTTTTGATCTGCTGCAAGGTTATCCTGCAAGGTTGCTATCCTTGAATCATAAGGTGCTGCGGTGTTATCCTTGGCGGAGCTTAACTCCGAGAATTGCTGTTCCTGAATGGAGTCTTCAAAAATTTTGAGGATCAATGGCTCTGCTAACAGGAACCCTACTGTAACTGCAAGCATTATCCTGCCAACAAGACCAAAGGAGAAGCTACCCGGCCGGCCATAGGCCATAATACTACGGTCAATAATGAACAATACGATAGCTGAAGCAATACCGCAACCAATGGCTGCATAAGTATTGGCGAAGATGAAGTAAAAGCCATAGGTGTAGCTGAAAAGGGCCAGAAATGCCGGGATGAAAACCATTGATCCCGCAATGGTCATTTTACGGATTTCGGAACTGGTGCATTGTGCAGCAGTCTGGTTGTCGAAGCCAGCAGCCCAGATAAGTAACGACTGTGTTTTGGTAATCTGTTTCATTGTATTTGATATTAAGTGATTGTGAATGATGTTTAATAAAAGCCGCAGGGAGTTTAGCCCTGCGGCTAATGTGATCAGTTGTACTTTTTCAACTCCTCATCTACGATGCTCTGGAACTTATCCAGCAGACCGTCCAGGAATTTCAGGTACTTGCCCTCTTCATCGAAGATGGAGGTGAGGTACCTCTGCTGCATACTCGGGTAACCGGTAAGACTTTCAGAGTATGAGTACTTGGTTTTCATCATCTCCAAAAAGGCAAATTGTCTGTCACGTACCTCAAAGGAAAGTTGCTCCATTTTGCTCATCAGGTACGATGACACTTGATGCCTGTAATGCCCTTTTACCATCTTGATACCGGCATTGCATTTCTCATTCAGGTATTCCAGCCGGGTGTCAAGCATGGTTTTGTAAAAAGCCAAGCGGTAGTGTGCCGAGGTTTTAAAGAGCTCCTTCTTTACCTCCTGCACCTGGTTGTACATTCCTTTGTTCGTCCACCTATCCCAAGTTGACCATTGCTTGTCAAGATTAGCCTGGTAGAACCGGTCAATCTCCTCCTGGTTCTTTGCCAGTGAATCAAGCCCTTTTGTTTCCTGCTTCACAGGTTGGTTTACCTCTTCATTCTTGGCGACAGTACTTGATTGTACAGTGGCCGGTGGTTTGGAGGTCTGATCGCTGAGCATGTCGCCCAAATTGATGCTGTTTACATGGACAAACTCTTGTTTATCCTGCTGGCCGATCAGCTCGGGGCCGTTGTTGTTAATTTGATCTTGTTTCATTTTATGATTTTTTAAATTTTTACTTAATTAATGTGGCATACCATTGGAATTGTATAAACCGTTCCCGGTATAATGGTGAATTAACCGGTGGGGAGAGGCTGTTATATGGCGGGGATTTATTTGACATGGTTGTATAGATTTAGGAAGTGGCAATAGTGGATTTAGGAGAGTGAACGGTATATGGAAAGCCAGTCAGCCGCTGGTACAAGCCGGCATATTTTACCTGTAGCTTGCTTGCCTTAGTGACAATAGCCTTTTTGTTTGATTGGTGTGCATACTCAATAAAGGAGTAGATAAAGGCAGCAAGGTTTTGCCCCGGCCAAAGTTCCCGGTGGGCACTGCTGCTACCCCAGGACGCTACAAACTCGATATAGAACGGCAGGTTCTTTTCTGCAAGCTCTACCGGGTTAGCGGCTGATGATGTGAAGTAGTTTTGATTTGCCATATCAGATGAATTTGATACAGCAAAGGAAAACATAAAATGTTAAAAAGGGAACACCGAAATGAGTATAACTAACTGATTTGCAGTTATTTACGACAGCTTACAAACCGCTTTACATGTAAACTTACAAACACCCCTTTAAGGCAAAGTGGTACTTTGAAAAAGATATATGAGTGTTTAGCATGTTATAAGGAGTGAATATTAAACTCTTTAATAAGTACAGATACTTTTTTAAATGCCTTACGAGTTTCAGGCCATTTACTGGTGGGGTTTTCAATTAGCAATTGCCTAACTTTTAATGCATCTTCATTTAGACGGCCTTTTTCATACAAGGAAAAAAAAGTTAAAAGCCTACTCCTTGTTATTGGTTTAGCAGCAGAGTCAATCCCTTTTTCATAATCATTAACTTTTCTTACAATATTTTCATCTGTTCGATTTGTCAAAAGAAGGGATAAAGCATGTTCAATAGCATCCAACCTTAGATTGGCAAGTTTTAATTCATCGTCACTAAATATAGATTTTATACGTTTTTGAGAATTTGCTATTGCGACTTCCAAACAATTAACTAACCGCCTTTTTTTATCTGTTACCCTTTCGCCTTCTATATGTTTATCAAAGTAATCATCAAATCCTACATAAATAAAATCTCTTATTTTCTCCTTACCGTATGCAGTCAATAATACAAGCGGTACAAGTGAACATTTTTTTCTAAGTTCCATTCCAATATCAGTTCCATCTTTATCACTCATTTCAAAAGTGAAATCAACAAAAATTAAATTATAATGGTGACTTGCAGCGGCAATACCATCATCGGGATTATCTCTATAATCAACAGTATGCCCCAGATTAATAAGTGCATCCATAAGTGGATGTACTTTTCTTTTTTCATCGTCTATAAAAAGTATAGTCATAATTTCATGTTTCATTTTTTGTTAGCAATTACCAGTGTTATAGCAGTTCTATTCCCTGTTCTATTACATTTGATATTTATATGGGGTAATCTCTCCAATGAACTAACTATAAAACGTAAACCTTCTCCTTTTGAAGGATTTTCATGTGTGCTACCCAAAAGATATTCAATGTATTTATCTTCAATAATCCCATCATTTTCAAAAACTATTTCTATTGCACTCTGCGTTTTTAATATTTTGACTGAATAGTCATCTTTGCTACTAATGTTTGAATATAGGTTAATCAAAATAGTAAAAGCATGAATTAAATCATCGATTTCAATTTGATTCAATGGATGAGTAACTAATTCATCTGAAAATGCAATTCGATTACTTACGGGATTAATTGATGCATCAACAAAGAGTGACAATATTTGAGTATAAGTTGTATAACCCTTTTTATAAAGAAGTAGGTCTGTTGCTTTCCCATCAAAATTGTACAAGATATTTGTAGAAATATCTCTTAGGAAAACCAAATTTTCAATGTATTCAAATATCTCTAATGCAGCATCAATATTACCAGCCTCTAATTTCGAATGCAGCATCATAAGGTGGTCTTCAAAACCAAAGTTTTTTATTGTATGCTTATGATTCTTTACAAGTTCTTTGATACGTTCAAAATTTATTATCACTTCGTCCAATTCTGAAAACAGTACACCCTGGGTGAAATTTATAATTTCGGCTTCCTGATTTCTAATCTCGTATGTTATTGTTTCTATTTCCTTTTCACTTACACTGGTTAATTCAAAAGTTGCAAGCCAACTAAATTCCAATGTTTTCAAACTGTCCTTTCCAAATACTAAAAGTATTTTGTGTTTACTTTCAACACCAGCGTTATTATTTTCGCTTTGAGAAAAACTTACGTTTGCATTTTCCCAATCAATCTTTACTCCAGTTACCATGCTATAAAGCATAGGGATGTATCTCTTTCTTGTTTCTAACTCAATTTCTGCCGGACTTGAAATAACATTAAAATGATTATCATTATAAGCATACTCAAAGTAATAGTTACCAATTCTTGCTATTCCCTTTTCAAAGAAAATATTATCCAATCCATATTTTGAAACATATTCCTCTGTAAGCTCTTTGTAAAATGCTCGGTATGGTGCATCTATGGGATACCTCAGATTGTCTTTAAAAATTTCATCATTTTTATAAATAGTGGTAATTGTTTTCATTGTATACGGGCTTCCTTTATTGATTTTATTAAATAAATCAATAATCAATTTTTCTGCACTCTTAGAAGTTTTTTGACCGTATAAAACCAATTCCTGCATATTAATATTTTGTTAGTTTGAAATCACTATCCACTGCTCTTTCTATAAACAGAACCTTTTTATTTTCCGACTTCCAAAAGTTATCTAAAAATGTTACCGTCTTAGGAATGTCGAATCTTTTACAGCTATAGATGTCTAATTGTAAATACCCCTCAATTGTCCAAAAATGAAATGAAATATGAGATGTAACAATACCCACTAAGCCTGTCCATGCTTTTTGATGACTGAAAGCCACCTGTGGTGGTATAAGTATCTGCATATCTATAACTGAAACTAAATCATTGAGAAATTGCACCAGTTGTATAGAAGATTTTTCGTTTAAATCCTTCCTATCAACCCTTGCTTGATATATTAAATGATGATGGATAATTTGATCTATTTTTTCTGCTTTGAACTTCACTTTAAGTATAGAATAATTGAAGATTTCGCTTGGTAAGGTGATATACTCCCAATCGTAACCTTTAGGTAAATTATTTTCAATAATCTCTTTTTCAAGAAGCCCAACTTCTGCAATTAGAACTGTAGACCATTTTTTCACTGTTATTTGTTCACAAAGACGCACATAAGAACCTATAATACCGTCAGGGGCAAATATTGCTATTGGAGGCATTAAAGCCAAATCCTCTTTTGTGTTAGTTTGCAGTAAATGGTCATCATCCCCCCAGGGTAAATTTCCAATAATTAAGTCAGGTTCTACATCTATGTCTTTAACTAAGTCTGTATTAAAGTGAATGTTCTGAACCTGATGCCGTATTACGTTCTCCTTTGCTACTTCAAGTGCATCCTCGGATATATCAGATGCAATAATTTGGGCATTTGGAAAAGCTTTTGCCAATGAAATTGCAATATTTCCACAGCCAGTGCCTACATCTATAAAAGTGCCATTTTCAAGGTTATTTTCAGAAATATATTTAATGGCATATTCCACCATTAATTCGGTTTCTGGATTAGGAACATATACCCGGTTATCAATGTAAAATTCTCTGTTTAGAAATATGGCTTTCTTTCTTTCATAAGCTAATAAAGGCTTATGTTCAAGTATTCTATCGTTCATGGTTAATTTAATTTTTAATAATAATTTTTTTTGAGAAACAACCGTTCAAATCATACAAATTAAATGTACCCTCAATAAGCATTTTACCAAGACTATTCACAGGGATTTTATTTGTGTTTATATTGATAAGCTGATTAGTGTTTTCAAACTTTATAATTGTATTAATCGGATTACTTGCAATGACATTGAATGGTAAGCCCATTTCTGAAAATAATATATTATCCTCTGCCAGTCCTAAATAAAAATAATCAGTACCTGTTATATCATCAGTCGGGATAAATAATCCACTTTCAAGTTTGCCTCTTAAAATATTTGGTTTAGGATAAGTAAATACTTTAAGTGCTTCCAACAAAGGGGGCTGTTGAATAAAACTTACTATGTCGTCTTGATAGAGCTTGCTAAAACTTTCAGCAGAATTGTTCTTTGAAAGATAAATAATTTCATCAGCTATCAACTCTGTTTCTAATTTATGATGAGTAATGTAAATAACTAAGAGATTATATTTAGTAACAATCTCCCTAAGCTTATTAAGAAATTGCAACTTAACCTCAGCATCCAAACCCGTTGTAGGTTCATCTAACATGAGTAAATCTGGCCTAATAGACAATGATTTTAGCAATGATATTTTTTGACGCTGTCCGCCACTTAATTCTAAAACCGATTTTGCATTTCCAAGAACATCTTGCATATTTAAAGACACCACTAATTCCTGGTAAAGCGATTCATCAAATTTCTTTTTGTAAAATTCTGAACGTTGGAAGTATCTTGCGTTTTGAGTTGGAGATAGATGTTCAAATAAAACTGGCTCTTGCGGTAAATAAGCAATAACAGGATTCTCAATACTAAAATCAATTTTACCACTCTGTAATTTTTCCGTTTGTAAAATCAATTTAAACATGGACGACTTGCCCGAACCACTGGCTCCCATCAGAGCAGCCACATGGCCGGCATTTTTACCATGCCCTCCAATTTCAAAACTTAAGTCCTTGAAAATGGGATTATTTTTATTATATCCAAATGATATGTTGTTAAACCTAAGCGACTTCATTAGTTTGATTAAATGATTTACGTAATATCAATTTCCACAGCCACATTGCCATTAGTGCTATGCCTAATGCAACAAATAAATAATTCATTCCTTTAGCATAATCAGCAGCCCTTCCCTCAATATTCATTTTCATTTCACTTACAAATGAAGGTATGAAATCAGATAGAAGATTATTCACTATTGATTCATTCCAAATCAGTGAAAAGGCTATCAAGAAAGTAAGCAGGTACTCTGCTTGGTATCGCCTTAAAAAACTATCCATAATAATTTGACGCAGGGAAATTTTATGAGATTCCAAATAGTTGATTTCATTATTGGATGTCTTAAAATGTGAAACGGAGATAAAGCTGCTTAGCAAAGGAAGTGTTAGTATAACATGTCCTAATATCCAAACTAATTGAAGATTCCACATGCTTTGATACCCGGTTATTTTGAGCCATTGAAATCCTGTAATATAAATTCCAATTGGTGGCACTAACTGTAGTATAAAAAGAAAGATGAAAAAGAACAAAGATCGATTGTTGAAAGACGACAATGTATTTTTCCATCCTAATCTTAATAAAATTCCTATACAAATTGAAAATATTAAAGCAATTACAGAAGCAATCAATGTAAAAAGCAATGGCCTCAGTAAATGAGCAAATTCTAAATTAAAATTGCCTACAGTTGAATAAATGCAGTATAAAAGTGGTAAAAGAATAAACCCGAGTAGAATAACTGGATATATAGAAGTTAGAAAACGAATATTGGGTAAGTTCAATGACCTACGAAATTTTATTACCCCTTTGTAAGCTGATGAAAAAAAGAATGTTGAAAACACCGTTGCAATAGATGCTAATATCAAAATCATAAAACCTAACTGAATTGTTTTATCATTAGCAAATTGCGGATTGATTAATGAATTAGACTGATAAGTTCGATTAAGCCATTGACTTATTAGCTCTGTATGAGTACCAACTGATGATTTAAAAATCAACTGAATTTTAGCATCTTCATAAATTGAAAGAATAAAATTGAGAATAAAAAGCAGTATAGCAATATTTTTACATGATGGCAATATAATATCCCGCATTCGTTCACCCAAATTCATTTTAGTAGCCTGGGCATATTCGAGTGTTGTTTTCGGTATATTTTGAATATTTAGCCAAAAAAGATAAACATAAAGAGTACCATATTGCCAAAACTGAATTAGTGTTAGTGATTCAAACTTTACAAAAGAACTGCCTTGAAAAAAGGCTGAATCTGAAAACAGAATCTTACCTATAAAGGCAACTGAAACATTACCAAGCATCACAGGAATAATAAGAAAAGAAATTAATTTACCTGTCTTTGAACGTAATGAAATCTTACTCATTCCAATTGCAAAAAATAAACTAAGAAGTATGTTTATTGTTGTAGAACCAAAAGCAAACAAGAAGCTTCTCCTAAAAGCATCAATGCCTTCTTTATTTTTAGAAAATAAGTTGACTTTCATGCCAAACAAGCTTGGCAAGGAGGGCAGTAAATAAGCTATAAAAATGATTGAAAGTAAAACAATTGCTGCTCTAATAATTTGCCTTCTTAAAATATTACTCATTGCACAAAGTTGTTGAAAGCTACTTTTTTAAATTAGCATAGATGGTTTTCCTTTCAGCATCAATCTCCTTTTGCATATTAGCTACGGCTTGATCCGGTGTTAATTCGTTATTCCACATTTTTTGCAAATTTGCAGTAATTTTATCGCTAATCATTGTGGCATCAATACCAGCCTCCAACATGTAAACACCACGTTCAAGTGAAGTTTTCAGGGCATTTGAATATGGAATTTTTTGTATTTCAGGGTCATCATATACTGTCTTTAGTGCAGAACAAAGCCCTTTTTTTGTAAGTGCAATTTGATTATTAGGTTGCATCAAATCAAGAATGTATTTGGCGGCAACTTCTGGATTTTTTGACTTCTTATTTATAAAATAACTACCCCCTGCTAACATAGATTTATTGCCCGGTATAGGTGCAAATCCAAATCTGCTATCAAATGTATTGTCTGGCTTTACAACAGTACTAAATGCCAAGTCAGACCAGATTATTGACATGGCCACATTTCCCTCTTTCATAATTTTAACCTGTTCGTAGGCATCAACATTTGTAAAATTTCCTGCATTAAATGACTTTAATTTATAATAGTATTTGGCAGCATTAATTGCCTCTTGTGTGTTTAGCAAAACCTTTGTATTTTCATCACCCTGCCATCCGTATTTTTTATCCATAACCTTACCACCCATACCAAATAAAAAATTCATCCACTCATAATACAACCATCCCCCCACAGCACCTTGTAAGCAAACCCCATAGGTTTTGTTTTGTGGTTGTGTGAAAAACTCGGCTACATGTTCATATTGTTCCCATGTTGTTGGAACTTGGAGATCTTCATTGTATTTAAGTTTATAAGCAGCTTTTTGTTTTTCGTCATTAAATAAATTCTTATTATAGCAAAGCAACATCGTATTTGATGTAAAAGGATAACCAACTTTTACCATTTCGCCATTAGGATTATCAATATTCTTATAGAACCCAATTTCTCTCCATGCATCCGGGAACAAATCCTTTTCAAATGCCTTTGTGCTATCGGGCAATTTTTTTATCAAATCGTCAATCTGATAAACGTATTTATTGCTTACAAAAGAAGCAAGGGAAAAATTATACTGCATAACTATATCATACAAACCAGTACCGTTAGCAAAGTCCTGATTTGCCTTATTAAATGCATCATCAAAACTGTTAGGTTTAAAATCTAAATCAACATCTGGATGTTTTGTTTCATAGTCTTTTTCCAACGCCATCATTGATTGAATGCTGGTTGCACTTTCAGCCAAAATGGTAATCTTTGTCTTTTTGTTGTTACATGAAAAAAGTAACAACGCCAGAACAGGTACTAAAAGAAGTTTTTTCATTTTTACATGATTTATCCGTTTGTGTTTATATGCTACTCTGCAAAGATTGGTATAGAAAAGCTAATTTGGTAATGGTGAGATGAAATACCTGTAAGCTTACAATTTCACTTTTTGCCCTAAAAAGCCACTGAAAGCCTGCACTGGAAAGCCTTTTATCAAAAAAAACAGAGGCTCTCCATAACGTGATAAGCTTGTTTGGCGAGGGTATAGTAGGGGAAGCCCTCGGCCACCATTTAGAAGAATAAGGTGAAGGAATGACTGCATTAAACTTTGACATAAATTTCATAATGTACTTACTCATTTATTCTAATTTTGAAAAATCTCCGGCAACCAAGATATTTTCTAAGTCAAAAGAATTTTCCTCACAGAAAAGACGGAGTTCTTTCATGAAATTATAATCGCCAGGCAAATTGATGAATACCTGTACAACATTAGGTTCATCTTCATCATGTCGAATTAACCTGTATTTATTAGAAGCCAGTATACTAATTTTTCCCATCAACGTTTGGGAATCAGTAGAAAGAATTGATTCTAACTCATATAAATTCATTTCCAAAGCATCAAGGAATGTTTCAGCATCTGCTGATTCTTTTACAATGAAATAAAAGAACCTCCGTGACTCATTACTTAGCTTTCCAATCTTATCTATAAAGGCATTAATAGAAGCGATAACTTCCATTGGCTTTATCTTTTTTTCCAGTTGCAGAAAGTCAATGAATTTATCTGCCGTGGTGATTTGCTGAAATGGAGGACGTTTAATAGCATGATCTAATGCCACACCAAATTCAGACTTTGCAACTGGAACTGATGATAAGCTTGCTTTTATTGAATGTAGAATAGATTCAATGTTGGCCGGATTTTCCTCTTTAGAATAGAGTTGTTTTAAATTACCAAATTCAGCTTGTGGCATTTGACCACCTGGATTAAATATTTTAAGGCAGTTGTTTGGATTTAGGACTGCATGATAATTTGTTTTGTAAGTTGCAAAGTGACTAACAATGTAGTTCACTTTCCTCTCTGAAGCAGTATCCATTGGAGAACAAATCAAAATGTAATATTTGTCTAACCCCAAGGCAGAACTTTCTGCGTACTGAGCTTTAACCTTATTTGAGAAATTAGCATCCGCAACATCACCTGGGCTTTTGATTTGAACACCTATTTTTACATTCCCATTAATTTCCACGAAAATATCACAACCGCTATCTGCAATAGATTGTCGGTTTTCAATTTTTGTTAAACCGATGTAGTCCTTGTTTAAATTAACATAATCGATGAATGATTGCAATAATTGAGGGTGATTTAAGGTTGAAAAAAATGAGCAATCTGTATTAGTGCTATAACCTCTATTGAGGATAATTGAAAAATCTATAATTGAATCTACTTTTGACATTTGCTTGAATAGTGATTTTTATTTTAATAATTTATTTGGCAATAAAATCTAAAAGTGAATGTTCAAATTGGTAATCATTAAACACCTTCTGCCAAAATTTTTCAACGTTATCAAAGAATTGAGTTCCTTCTTCAACTGCATAGTTTTCATTCTCATTGCCACTATAAGAAAGCCAATTGTAGCTACCCTTAATATAGTATTCAAAATCTTTGATAAGAATTTTTCTATGGCTTCCGTTTCGATTAGGGAATTTGGTTTTGAAATGAGAAGGCAAGTGGAATACAAACACTCTCCCACTATACTTTGATTTTAATTCTTCAATTTTATCAAATGTATCTTTATGTGGTGCATTCTTGAAACTTGCATCAATGCCATAGGCAATGAACAGCTTTGTGTTTTTCTTTTTTAGAAAGAAATCCATTGCTGACAAGTATTCCATTGTAGCCTTTCTTATCCACGGGCTTTCAATATAAACTGCGGTGTTTGCAGTTAATAATGCTTCCTTAATAAGCTCCTTATGTTCAAATGTGGAAATATCCTGATACTTTCCTGAAAGTTTATCATCTGTGATTTCAACTGCTGTATCTAAAAACAGTTTCTTGTATTCCTCAACACCTTCTAATTCATTTGTAAAATCGAAAAGATATTTGTTTGAAGAGTATAAGGCACTCAATGATTCAGTATGACCTTTCAGGAGCTTTGATTCGCTATTATAAATTTTAAGCTGAACCTTCTTACCGGATTTATCTTTTGGATAGTAAATCAGAACATAATACTTGATGAACAGATCCCTTCTTGCTGTTATGCTTCTTTTATAATTAGCCAAATCAACTATTTCTTTGTCACCAGAATTAGCTTTTGTAAAACACTTGTTGATGTTCAGCCATTGCTCTTGCACGAAATCAAAATCTACTTTAACAGAAGGTACAAGTCTGTTTTGAGAGTTTGTGGTTTCTGATGGCATTTCATGAAATATCTCTTTTGACAAGCCATCTACATAAAATTTGAAATCTTCTTGGGTTGTTACCGGAATAAATTTCTTTGCACTTACAAATACCTCGCCCTTAGTTGTAACTCTGTATTTATCCTCCTCTGAAATTGCCAAGATGCCATTTTCCAATAAAGTGAATAATTCATCAAGGATAAAATCGTTTTCATTTACTCCAAGAAATTGAGAAAGTGCCTCTTTTGAGTCAACTCCAGATTCAACAAGTTCAATAAGTAAAATATGTACTTCCTGAAGTATGTCACTTGGTTTGCCGGAAGATATAATATCAATGCTGGTTTCTATGATTGGATACCCGATTTCAATAATGTCATTTAAGGAATACTCATTACCGAGGTCATCTTTGTGGTTGTCAAAAAGTATAGAAGTCTTGGATTGATTCTTTGGATTTTTATAAGCAACCTTCGGCCCTTTAAATTGCTTATTGCCTTTATAGCCTCCTCCTTTGCTACCCTTTTGGTTCTTACCTTCCCACTTATTCATAGAATATTTCATTTAAGCTGTTATAAATTAACCCTGACTTATGAAGCTGAGAAACAAACTCTTTAAGCAGTAAAGGCTTCTGTGGGTTGTTCGTAATCCATGCAAAACTTGGATTTACATTGAGTATGTAATCTGCATCACCTACCACAATAAGTAAACGCTTAACCCTTGTTAGAGCAACATTTATCCTGTTTGGCATCTCCAAAAAGCCCAAGCCGGTATTTTCTTTTGTTTTAGCACTCCTTACAATGTCATAGATAATAATATCCTTTTCGGAACCTTGAAAGCTATCTACAGTGGCTATCGTCAGGTTTTTATTTAGCTGCAAATTTTTGAAATATGCATTTTCAACTTCGTTACTCAAAAATTCGGCTTGCTTGCCATAACCTGTAATTACACCAACTTCATAAGGTTTATCATTTTCAGTTTCTAAGAATATACCTGGTATGTTGTCAATCTTTGTTAGCAACTCAATAATTGTTTTGGCACTTACGGGATTGTATGATGATTTGCTTACCGGGTCTATTTTGTGAAAACGGTCAGGATATTTATTTATATCGCACATGAACATCGAGGTTGTTGCCTTCAACTTAATATTGTGTGGTTTACCACTTCTTTCATTTGATTTTAGTTTGTTGTGGTAAACAAGCGTTGAAATAATATCTCCTATTTGTTTAGGCATACGGAACTGCAAATCAAGCATCTCTTTGTATTCCTCCGGAGAGCCATCATACATTATTTGAAAGAGACTGGGTTGATCGTAATAGATTTTATCAAAATCAACCATTTCACCCTCATTATTTAATTTAGCTTCGACCTGCTTTTTTACTGCTTCTGTAGCTGTGACTAATGGCGGCAATTGTTCGTGGTCACCAACCAAAATCAGATTGTGAGCCATATTTATTGGAACTAAAGTCTCTGCCGGGGTGGCTTTGGCTGCCTCGTCCATAATTACATAATCAAACTCGAACTTGAAATCTTTATACATCCCTGCTGCGATATGATTTGCGGTAGCCCCAACGATGTTGATACTTGATATGTATTTCGATTTAAGTTCATCCTTATTTTCAATGTTAGAAAGAATAGAAATCCACTTGCGTTTTAGCAGTTCAAGTTTATTTAAGAATACCTGTTCCTCTCCAATATATTTGGAAAGTTCCGCTTCAAACATCTGCTTGTTTTCAATAAACTCAACTAAGCTTTCAAACCCTTTTGCAAAATGGCCAGTAAGAACTTGTTTTAGGTATTTTTTTGTTTCATCCCATGATTGCTTTTTATTAATCTCCTGTAAAATCAGATTTAAGAAGGGTGATAGATTTTTTTCTTTTGATACTACATTTCTTTTTTGAGCAGCAAAGTTCTTTTCACAATTACCTTTTGTTTTCCTTGCCCATAGGTTTAGTTTTTTATCGAAGGAATGACTATCAATAACAGCATCCTCTATATTTCTCCCTAATCTGATAAAGCTGACACCTTTCACATCTACCATCCGGGATAATACATTATCAACGGCAAGGTTTGTTTGCGATGTAATGAGAATCTTTGATTGCTTATCCTTTGCAAGTATCTGTTTTATAAGTTCTGTAATTACTGTTGTTTTGCCAGTACCGGGAGGACCTTGTATCAAGGTAATTGGCGGCCTGTATAGAGACTTTAAGATTGCAAATTTTTGAGCTTCCTGAAACTGTACTGGCTTGCCATTTTTCTCAGTTGATATTACATTAAATTCTGTATCCAGTTCACCCACATCGTCTGCTAATTGCTTTAAGTTTTCAGGTTGGAATAGATACTTCCTTAATTGCGAATTAGTAATATTGTCGTTTTCATAATTCTTAATAGCATTAAGCTGGCGTTTATATTGAATTTCTAACAAGGAAGTGTCTTCAATTAAAAAACCTTTTACCGCCACCTCTTCTTTTTTTGCAGCAGGGAAATCCTTAACGTAAAGTTTATTAGTTCTACTATCAAACTTGGTACTGAAACCAACACTTTGTTTAGACTTTGCTCCCTGGTCATCTTCACTACTACTTAATGAAATTTCAGTGCCCTTTCTGAAAGAAGCCTGCGACCGCTTTAAAAAATTATTTACTTTCTCAATGGAAACCTTTTCATCAAACGTTATTTTAAAAGCTGCTTCATTGTTTGAATTAACATCAAATTCAGTATAACGCACTTTGAAAGCATCATTGCGGAGATAGTTGATTTCTTCCTGCAATAGTGTTTTATAAGTTTGAAGTATTTCTCTCGGCTGCCTTTGCAATGCTGATCTTGTTGTATCTCTTTTATCTATGAAAAGCTTCTCTAACAGATTGAAAACATCATAATGATTTTGATACCCGGCCTCGGCAGGTTCCTTCGCAACAAAATTGACTTCTGTTAATTTGTAACCATTTGCTAAAATCCATGAATGATTTTTTTGCTCATTCGGTTCAAGGTTATCAATTTTCTTTATACCCTTAATTTCAAGGCAATTCCCTCTGTTAGAAAAGAAAGAATGGTTGACATAAAAATTCGTTGATGCCATTTTTGCAATAACGTTTTTATGTACATGATGTCTCAATTCATTTACAGCAATAAATATACCTTCCGAACTTATTTCCCTGATAAACTCATCAGGATTTATGCCTGCCTCAAAATGCATTGCAAAGGGTTTGTCAGGCGTATGATTAATGACTTCAAACAATGAGTTAATCGAATCTCTTAACTCGGTGTAACGGAAATATCTTTTGTTTGAATCTGAATCGAATGACTTTCTGAAAACTTCCTGAAATTGTTTTAAACCATCATCTGAAAGATAAGGTTTGTAAAGGTCAACAACCTTCTTCAACCTGCTTGCATTATTTGCATCTTCATAAAATAAATGATGGCCAAGCAAAGAATAGAGCATACATAAGGACAAGGAATAAAAATCGGTTCGGCTTTGTAATTTAGATTCTTCCTTTTTAATGTATTCGGGTGCAGCAAAATGAGTTGTATATTCATTTTCTGTAGGTTTCTTGGAAATGGTATGTTCAAGTAAGGAAATGCCAAAATCTATTATTATTGGTTTTTTATCGGCACTAATCAGGATGTTTTTCGGATGAATGTCTTTATGGAAAATATTCTTGGATGCCGCAAGGTCTAATGCCTCAGTACAGTTATACCAAACTTGAAGAATGTATTTTAAATATTGTGGTGTTACTGTATTTTCGGATGCTACAAATTGTTCCAATGTTTTACCATTCTCAATTTTCTCTAAAATCATAAAGTAACAGCCTGCACTGTTCTCGTCACCTGAATCAATTACCTTATTGATAAACTCACTGTTTATTTTCTTTAAGTGACGTGATACTGAGCTAAACTGTCGTGCTGCTGAACTGCTGGCATCTAAATTCTTTGGAACTTTTGCAAAATAGATTTTTGCATCAGGACCCTGCACATCAAATAAATATGCATTGTTGGTTTCAGTGATTTCACTCACTCTTAAATATGCTCCTATTTTTTCCAAGTTCAATTCCATAGTCGGCTTGTTATTACTTTTTCGCAATCATTAGCTTTACAAAAACCAAAGGCTTTCCTGCCCGAAGGGTGATAGTTTTTCATGCTGAAAGTAGGGGTAGATTTCTGCCACCATTTCAGGGTATTTGATGGTAACCGGTAAGCTCTGTTGATTGGTGCTTTTCCAATACATTCTGCTGAACTGGTAAACCTGATCTATTAATTGCTCCACCAAATTCATATCATCCAACATGCCTTCAACCGTGCATGACAGGGCTATCTTCACCGGAAAATGATATTCCTTTTGTGCCGGTTTGGCTGCTGCATCGTAACGGGTGTTGTTGAATAATAGGTATTCCGATTTGCCTACTTTAAGTATTGTGCCACTATACGGCATCAGGTTTTCACTATCCTTTAAATCAAACCCTATGAGTTCCTTGCTTTCCGTTTTATTGATGGTAACAACAATTACAGGAATATTCAAGCCCAGTGTATGTAGAGTCTTCAGGATGGGTTCTAATTCCTTTTTACCAATGTCTTTATAGAAATGGATAATGAGCCTCGAAGCTGTGTAATTAACTGCAATGAACTTGGCCACTGCCTCCCTGATGGAACCTGCAAGACTTATGGTATCATGTCCTTTAAAACAGTCAAAGCCTTTGAAAATACCTTCGTTATTGAAACAGAAAGCTGAACCGACAAATCTTGATTTGCTGGTAACAGAATAGAATGCTCCCACACCTACAATCAATTCATTATTGGTTGGCCTGTTCAACCGCCAGGGTACACCGCCCAATTTTGCCAGCATGGCAATTTCGATGTGTGGTAAAAAGGTATTGAAAAATGAATTGGGCTTTCCATTCTTATACAGGTGTTCACTTTTAATCACCTGCGAAAGCACCCCTTCATACAAAAGGATTTCTTTGATTTTATAGTAGATGTTCTTTCTTGTTTCGTCCTTCTCCAACTTGGGAACAGGGTTAACAAACAAAGCCATGTACTGTGTATCAGGAAGCCACTCTGCATTTTTAACGGCATTCTTAATTGTGGCCACTGCGTTTTCTACTGTATCAAATTCAACATTCTTTGAAATATCTAACTCGAATGGAACTTTGATGTAGTCCTGCATTTTGGGGAATGGGAACCGATCATCTTTATAGCCACTATGCAGGTAGCGGTATAATTCAGTAACAGCAGTTGCCTTATCAGCAGATTGGTAAATGAAGAAGAATTTAAAGTTGCTTGGCTTTTTTGGTAACTGGTAAGGGCCTTTGGATTTGAAATCTTTCTTTGGCTCTTTGCCTGTTTTGCCACCAGCATAGAGCAAATCGTTTGATGTTGAATTAATCACCCTGAACTGGTCAGCTTTGGGTTTATAAAAACCTTCTTCTGTTATGGGTATGATGCTGCGGAAAGCATCGTTGTTTAAATACTTGCTGTAAAAATCCTGTAGAAAGCCGAGGTACTTCGGATAACGGTTTTTTAAGTCCGGTACATCAAAGGCTATTTCCAAATGAGGTTTTAGTTCATTACTTAAAATAGGATAACAATTCTGCGGCTGGTTGATTACTTCTGCCGGTCTGTATTTCCATTTATAGATAACACCGGTGCAAACAATCCAATTGTAGAGGTTCGTATTGAAATTGTAAATCTCAGATACAGGCTTTGCAAATACTTTGGTAGTGCCATCATACGAAAGCACCAATTCAGGTTTATCACTCACCCTGCCAAACTGCACCTTTATTGTAAACTGGTTGTACACTTTGTATTTGGCAGTGCTTTTATCGGGGTTGTGAAACCACACTTCTGTTTCACTGGTAAAATTTTCGTGCATGATGTCTGCAATACCTTCAAAGTAATTTCTAATGAGGTAGCGGTAATAGTGGTTGGCAAACCTTGTGGAAACTGACAAATCAATATCCAATTCTATTGCACCATCTTTTGCCGGATGAAAATCGGTGTACAGCTTTTGTAATTCCAGCAATTCTAATGGAGTGAACTTATCATCAAGAAGCCCTTGCAAATCATCTTTGAACACAGGAAAACAACCTTCCTGCTTTTGCTTGTAAAAGGCAAATGTTTGTTTCCCTGCTGGCGGGTTAAACGGGATGATATTTAAGAGTAATTCTTGCTGCATGGGCTATTGTTTATTTGATAAAATACCCTCCTGTTTTAGGTACACCAACAAATTTTATATACTTAGCGTCTTTCAATTTCTTGATATACCTTTCGGCTGTTGAAAGGCTTACGCCCAAAGCCGATGCAATGGCCGGGGCTTTTAATCCTGGCGTTTTCTCAATTACTGAGTAGATAGCGTTTAGCTCCTCGTTTACACCTTCACTCTCGGCTTTAAAATGTACCTTTTTTACACCTTCATTTACACCTTCATTTACACCTTTAGTGGCTTTGGTTTTGATAGAAAGGTCGGGGAAGGTTACCGTGGTTACGTTGTCTTTATCCGTCCAAACGGGTATTCTAAAGCCATTCTTTTTACAATCGCTTATCATCCGCAATGTCCCGCTGCCCAGCATTTCTATGTACTTTCTTATAAAGCATGTCTGGGCAATATCCGGGTTGCGGAGGATGGAGCTGTGTTCCTTTTTTAAATCCTTAATCGTGATGCCAGCAGGCAGGCCACCGTAATTGGAAATTTCGGTTCTATCGCTAAAAATAGAAATCTGCAAGAAGCCGTTTACTGAGTTGTAATCCCGGTGAACCATTGCATTGAGCAAGCCTTCACGAACAGCCATTAAGGGGTAATTGTATTTCTCTTTCCGCAGGATGCCATCTACCACAATATTTTTACCAAAAGAGATTTCTATGAAATTGAGGATGGCGGTAATGTTTTGAAACAAGCTGCCATCAAATGTTTTGTCGTTTAAAAAATTATCACCTGAAATGGTGGAAGGATAAATGGTGATCCTGATTTTGGATTGCGGAATAAAACGGGTTGGTTTTTTACCAAACAAAACCATACAGGCATTGGTGAGATTGCCATTCTGGATTAAGCCCATCTGAATTAAAAAATCTTCTGCATCTTCAATTACACTATTGGGCTTGTAGGCTTTGTATAAGGCAATGGTTTGGTTGATTTCTTCGGTATCTAAATCCAGTAAGGAGGAACCCAACACGGTTCTGCGTTCCCAATGAAAATCGGCCTCTTTGCGGTCTTTAATGAGTGAAGTTAGATTGCTGACAGAGGACAGCTTGGTAGCATCGTTTTCTCGGGTAAATATTTTGCCTTTGAACTGGTAGGGTTTTTTTGCACCTTCCCAAACACTGATGAGAATTAATTCTTTCTTTTTGTAATTAACCACCTGTGTAAAAATGGGAGCAATGGGCTGTATGTATTCTACCAGCATTTTTTGAATGGATGCACACACTTTTTCGGCATTTTCTACACCCACAATTTTCTTATTGTCTTCTACACCGATGAGCAAATCGCCACCTTGTGTATTGATAAAGGCTGCAATGGTTTTGGCAATAGCTTCTTTGTTTACAGTTGCTTTAAACTCTAAACGGTTGCCTTCCTGTTGTTCCAGCAGGTTTTCTATGATAAAACTATTTTCCATTTTTTGCCGTTTTTTCGTTTAATATATTTTGCACAAAATCCATGTCAGTAAATTGTGTGTTGATGTAAGTCATCATTTCATCGAGGCGGTAAAACTCCTGTGCCCAATTGCCATTGCGTAGCGTAACCGGTTCATGGTTCTTAATTACATACTCATAAATTTCAATGGTACGTTCATCAAAAAAGCGGTTGGGTTCTACCACAATTTTATCGCCTGACTTCAGTTTCATTTTGCTAAACAGTAACCGGGAGAAAACCACATCCCGATGCACTAAAAACCAATAAGGCTTTTTAAGTTTGATGGCCAGTTTTATCTCCTCGAAAGTGATGTTCTTTTCGCCAATATTGCCCGTGCCATAGTATGGCCGGATGATGCCTAAAAACAAATCACATTCTTTTACTGCATTGAGGCAATTATCTAAATTGGATAGGTTGGGGTTTACTTTTATGCTGCCGTTGTAGGAGTTGAGTACATCGTAATCCAGCAATTGCAACTGTGCCACAATTTGTGAAAGCTGGTCTTCAAAGCCATACACCGTAGAGCCGACCATTATTTTTATTTTTTGCGTTGCTTTTGCCATTCTATCTATTTTTTGAATAGTTCTTTATTGATAGTTTAGTTTTCCTGATTAAACAAATTCCCTCCATACCCTGCTTGTGGTTCATTTACCACATTCGATTTCTTACTTACCGTTTTCTTCTTATCCAACAGACCATCCGCTTTTTCCTCCTCATGTATTTTGTGGTTCAACTCCAATAATCGCTTTAATACTTCTTTCCTGGCATCAGGATGAATGGTAAAACGAACCCTGTCATTTTCCGGTAAATAATCAACTTCGTAAAAATCATGTTTGAGTTCTATATCATTCCATCCATAAGCATCCAACACCGCTTCATCCATTTGTAAATGCAGTTCACGGAGTTTGAGAATACCTCGTATGGCTTCATCAAATGAAATGGTATTAACCGTTTTTTCTAAATGCTTTTGCAGTGATGCTACCTGTTTCTCTTTATCATTAATACTATGGGCTGTGATGGCATTGCTATGAAACAAATTATAGGTTTTGGTAAGCCCCAATTGCATTGCCAACATAATTTGCTTGCGGTGTTCGTGATAGGCTTCGCCAATGTTTTCAAGGCTATTCTGAATTTCACTTGAGAGACTTTCAGAAATTGGAAAGGTATCAATGCAATCTACATTCACATATCTAATCCTACTTTCCAATGTTGATGCGTATTTCCACGCCCATTGATCATGTAGTGATGATTGTAAAAAAGCATATTCCCAATATTCACTTCTCATTACAACAGAAGTAGCGACATCAAATATTGCACCTACCTCAACAAATGATTGATTTACATATTTTGAAACACGACAGGAAACTAATACACGGCTAAGTTGTTTTGCGGCATTATATAGAGCAGTTCTTTTTTCACAATGATGCCACCATTTTTCAGGCAAAGGATGTCTTAGGGCATATTCGCCAACTATAGGATTTCCACTTTTATCTTCTTTCCATCTTTGCCTTTCTGGCTTCACTCTTTCTAAAAGAATATTATATGGATGTTTAAATGTTGCAGCTTTTTCTTCCGACCAATCAAAGAAGTTAATTACAAAACGGCTTGGACTTTGATCAGAATTATTGTTTAGATCATCTCCATTTAAATATGGGAATATTACTGACTTATATTTATCACTTTCTAAAAATAAACCTTCGACCTCATCGGGTTCTAAAACGAAACCTTTGCCAAGAATAATGCTACCCTGATAACTTTTGCCATCATTTAATGATAATGGATAAGGAGTGCCGGTATTATCTGCTGTATCTAAAAAAGGTGAAATCTGATTGGTTTCCTTACCATTTAAGAAGTACTTACCACCCCATGCACCTTTATAAAGTGTAATCAAAGAAACCTCTACTGCTGCTAAGCCAGGCCATTTCATACCCTTTACTGCATGGTTAAGTACAGACCCATTTGCGATTAGCTTTTCAAGTCCAAATTCTCTTGCCTTGCCTTGTGCAACAGTATTGGTAGAAATTAATGATTGGAACCCTTTTGCTTTTAGTATAGAATTAATTCTAAGGAAAAAATAAACCACCAAATCAACAGTTGCACCTTCAGTAAAATTGTAACGTATCCATTCTAAAAATTCTTCGCCATATACTTCTTTCAATCGTCTATCGCCTAAAAATGGTGGGTTTCCTAAGTCACAATCAAAACCACCTTCATCAAACACTTCCGGAAACTCTATAAACCAATGGAAAAACCTTTGCTCTAAAGCCACTGCTGTTGCCTTCGCCACTTTTCTATCCTGCCAACCTTTATAACCGCTTAATATCAAACGGAAATCTGCATCGGTCATCAGGTAATCCTTATTGGCCTCGGTTTTAGGAATAAAGAATTGGGCTACCTGTGTATCGGCCATCGCCTTCAAAAAAGTAAAGCCCTTGCCATCAATAAATTTTTTGTATGCTTTTGACTTGCGTTCTATTTCATCAGGTGTGGTTTCGGGCAGTTGATTAAAGGTTTTGTATTCTGCCATTGCTTCCTGCACAGAATTTTCGGTGCTTTTTTCAAACTCCGCTTTTAGTTGTATACTTTTGGCAATTCTTTCTTTGCGTTCTTTTACGTTTTTATCTCTCCATGTTTTGGCAATGTCCTTATCATCTATTGCAAGGGTTTTAAAGGCTTCATCGGCTATGCCTTTTTCCAATTCGCTGCGATGTGCTAAGCCTACAATGGCATCACCACATTTAATGTGGTGGTCTAAAAAGTTAAGCGGTTCTCCTGGGTTGTAGGCTTCGAGCCATAAGGCAATTTTACAAAGCTCCACTGCCAATGGGTTTTTATCTACACCATAGATGCAATTCCGCACCACATCTTTCATGGCTTTGCGTATAGATAAAGGATTGGGTTGTTCTTCATCGGTTAGCACCCTTGCCACTGCCAATGCAATTCTACGGGCTGCACTCAATAAAATATGTCCGCTGCCGCAGGCAACATCGCATACTTTTAATTTCAACAAAGCCTTTATGGTATTTTCCTTGTTTACTTTCTTTTGTGTGTACAGCAGCAGTATATCTTCTATTAGGTATTCTAAAGAGTGCTTAATTAAAGGCTGCACCAATTCTTCGGGTGTATAGTGAGATTGAAACTCTCTGCCACCTGCTTGCTTTTGCCAGTTCACCGAATAATTATCAGTGCCTTCTACTTTGTTGAACTCCAATTTTAATTCCAGCAAGCCTTCGTACACCGAACCAAATTCTTCTACATCCAGACCGCCATAATTAACGGCTATCAAAACGCCATTGTCATTTTCAAAATAACTGAGTGACTTAATGATGTTTAATAAAACTGCATTGCTCAGGTAACATTGGTGCAAATCGTATTGGTTATTACTGATGGCATGGTAGCCAAACAAATCACCTTGCAGGCTCATGATGCCGAGCTTCTCGCCAATGTCTTTTTTCTCAAATAAAAAGAAGGTACTCACCAAACTTTGCCATAAATCGTAATGGCGGTTGGCTTCGGGTGGAAGTAATTTCTTAGCTAATTTCCTTAATCGTAATAAACTATAATAGTTGAAATAAATGTGATTGAAGCGTTTGGTTTCGGGTGTCTTACTATCAGCATAAACAAGATTACGTTCTTCTATTACAAACAGAAAAAGTAAGCGGTAAATGATACGCAACTGGTGGCGGTAATATTCATCAGTATTGATATTTCCAGCTGCAACGGCTTCCCGCAATGCTGCATTATTAGGATGGTTGATAAAGCCATTGGCTAAGTTCTTAATTGCCCCTTTTACTGCTTCACCTAATTTATTGCGGATGGTACTGCCAGCTTCTAAACCTTCCTGATGGTATTTCTCCATGATGCTGTCAGCCCCGGCATCCACCTTTTTGGGCATACGGCTGGCATGAAGCACACGGTACAGAATAACGAAATCGGAATACAGATCCTCTTCCATCATTTTCTCCAGGTTAAACTCTACATAGCTTAACCGTGTAATGCGGCTGGCATCACGAAGCAAACGCAGTTGGCGGCCATTGGTAACCATGCCATACAGATGCTCACTGTAATTGAGGTACTCCTGCACCATAGCATGAGGCGAAACACGGAGTTGTTTATTTTCCGGTCTTTTATCCAATGATTCGTGATAACCACCTACGTACACAGGGAAATTATCTAAGCTGCTGTCCCGGTAACCAATTGGAAATGATTTGCCGTTAAGTTCTTCACCTTTGCGGTCGAAAGTAAGGTTATACGCAAGATTGGTAAGCAGGGGAGAAATCCAGAAATTACGGGTTTCGGTGGTTCCTGTTTCGCCTTCTTTTAATCTGGTTAATTTGCTTTTATAAATGGTCCATTGTCCTTTAGCTTCTTGCCATGCAAGGCTTATTTCATCCTTCAGTTTGGCATTGGTCAAATCAGGATTGAAATCTTTGCCCTGCTGAAAGGTTGCCTGCTCACTGCGGATTTTGGCAAGCAAGTCAGTGGAAAGAATGGAACCTTGAATGTCTATTGATGGGAAGTTCATAATAATTGTTTTGCTTAGATTTTAGGATTAGGAATTAATACATATACCCCTAAAATATCAGGAGGCAAAACAGGAGTAACTGCTTCAAACCTTTTAGCACCTATGTACTTTGCAAAACGGGTATGAGCATTCACTAATTCATCAGAACGCTTCGCAACAACCGCAATAAAGTCAGGATGCAATTCTTCAAAATGTTGCAGTTCCTTTTCAAAAATGATTTCCTGCCTTTCGGTGCTGATGTCTAATGCACTTGAAGTATTCAATAGTGTTTTACATTGGTCAATATCTAGCGCATGAATACCATCAGCAGTTTGCTCGTAGCCCCAAAGAAACATTTCTTCGGAAACCATTTCGTGTTGCTTGCTCACTTCACGAATAACATTACGCACTCGGAATTGAATTAAAGTGGTTTGCGTATTAACTTCATCTGTTCGAAAAACGGATGCCCTTGCAGCTTTATTTCCTTTTCTTTCTTTATCAAGAGAGTTGGCAATAATGCGGTGGCATAGCTGCTCTACAAAACGATGATTACGGCCAATATAACGGAAACCTTGTGGAGTAGGAGATTGAAATGAAATATGAATTTTGTCGCCCTGCCCCAATGCAGATGCCATCCAATCATCCATATTCAATTTCTTAAAAATGTAGCCGCCTTGTGTTTTATCAAAGTTTGCACCTAATAGTTTAGCCGCTGCCAGCACAAACGCTTCTAAGGTTGCCACATCACCAATTGCTTCATCTACTTCGTGTAAGTCTTTTTTAACCTCATCCGGCATAATGCTTTCATGGGCAAAAATGGAACGGATTTTTTCGGCCTTTTCCCTTGCTGCTTCAATCTCGTTGGTTATTTCAACATCCAATTCGTCTAACTCAGGGCTTGCACCAAAATCAATTCGTATTTGTTTTGAAAATCTGTTTTGGGCTTTATCAGGATTTAGTAATACCTCTTTCAAAACCTTGTCCATTACCGAACGGTTATCATCAGCTAAAGCAATGCTTACACCTGATGTGCTTTGTATGCGTTGTATTTTTTCGATGATGATTTTAAGTACCACGACATCCATCGGATTGTCTTCACCAAACAGCACTTTAACATCAATGGTGTTTTGATGATTGCCGTTTTTATCAATCCATCCCGGTTGGCCGTAGCGGTCAACACGGCCTTCTCTTTGTTCCAAACGGTTAGGGTTCCAGGGTAAATCGTAATGCAGGATGGCATTGAATTTATCTTGAAGGTTAATACCCTCACTTAAACAATCGGTAGCCACTAAAACCCTTTTGGGGCTTTTAGCCATTTCATCAATCTTTTCTCTGCGTTCTTCATCACTCAGTTCGCTGGTGATGGCTCGAACATCCACATCCTTTGGTAAATATTCTTTTAGAATTTTAGCCACATATTGTGCAGTGGCGATAAAGCGACAGAATACAATGGGACTTTGCCCTTTATTAATCCAAAGTTTGATTTGCTCTGCACCCAGCTTTACCTTTTGGTCTTTCTCAATTTTGGTTAACTCCGCAGCCTTTTGAGCAAGCCTATGCAAAATATTCCATTCGCTTTCAGAAAGACCGGCACGGTCAATAATTTCAATCTGTTCAGAATCGCTTTGCTCATCCCACTTTTCTACAATTGGATTGTCTTTTACCTCATCTGCTGTAATCTCATCAGGTTCCGCAATTTTGGATTTACGCTTTTGCAACATTTCAAACCCTGCTGCCGGGCTGCTCATTACACCTCTTAATAATGACAGAGCAGCAAAGTATTTTATTCGTGCCTTGTTTTCTGTAACACCTTCGGTGCTTATGCCTCTGGCAAATTTTAATACATCCTGATAGAGTTTGTAATAATCTGAGGAAGCAGAAAGGGTGTAGGGCAATTCTTCTGTTGTACGCTTTGGAAAAGGTGTTTCTTCGTCCAACCACTTTTCAATGTTCTTTCTTTTACGTTGTATGAAGTGAGCAGCAACTTTTCTTTTTTCTGATGTTTCTAAATCGGCAAAATCGTATGTTTCAAATTCAGGATTCACCAATCCTAACAACGACTTAAATTCTCCATCCTTTCCGCTATGTGGCGTTGCAGTGAGTAAAAGCAAATGTTGTTGATCGTTCTTAGCAATCTTTTCCAATAGTTCATATCGTTGCTGGCTTTGGCCAGCTTTTTTGAAATCAAGGTTTTTAGTACAAGTATGAGCTTCATCTACAATCACCAAATCAGGAACATCTTTTAGAAAGGCAGGCATTTTGGCTGAGCCATTTTTTACATAGTCAATGGATACCACCTGGTACGGATAATAGTTGAATACATTCAGCGTATCATCTCCAACAATCTTTCTCTCCAATCCAGCAACAGTACTTGAACGAATGATTACAGCATCAATATCTAATTTATCAGATAATTCTTTTTGCCACTGTTCGCATAAATGCGGAGGACATAAAACAGCAAAGGATTTTATCGTACCTCGTTCCAACAGTTCCCGCAGAATCAAGATGGCTTCAATCGTTTTACCAACCCCCACATCATCTGCTACTAACAAACGGGTAACAGATTGCTTTAATGCCATTATTAGCGGAACCAATTGATATGATCTTGGACGAAACGAAAGTTTACCCATACAACGAAACGGGCCGCTTACCTGACGGAAAGAAAGCCTTGCTGCATCGTATAAAAGTTTTGCAGTAAGAAAACTGTCTAAGTCTGATTTATCAGGTAATTCAAACTGGTCATCTTCTAATTTATCAAAGGCTTGCAGTACAGGTTCAAACACTGAAATCATTTCATCATCAGAACCACCAAGCGGTTTGAGCAATACTATTTCACTGTCAGAAGATGGTTGTACAACACACCTTCTTCCTCTGAACTTTACGAGCTTACCCGGCTTTTTTAATTTACTGTCTATCATATTGCTTAGCGTACTTTTCTAAAAATGTCTTGTCTCCTTGTTACGAATGCTGCAACTGGTTCTGAAGTATCATCCCAAACCAACACATCAAAACCGGCTAACTCAATCGTTTTTCGTTTTTTCTCATCATCAGCTTTATTGAGAGCTTTCTTATGAATCCCACCATCAACAAATACTAAAGCCTTTTCTTTCTCATATACAAAATCAGGTTGCACATAAAACTGCTCCATATTGTGGTTGGTAAAATCAGGTAATCTGTATCCATTTTCAAACAGATAATCCAACAATGCTTTTTCTCCTGGGCTGCGGTGGTGTAATCCTTTTTTCAACTCCTCATATTTCTCTTCATAAGTGCCGCCCACCGTATCATCAGGATTGGAAACGATTAATAATTCTAAGGCTTTAATGATGGAATGACGGTCTATTTTTGTATGATCCATTTGGTTGTAGTAAGACAACAAATCATCATAGCTTGCTTTAGGCCGTGTAGGAAATAGGTCTTCTTTGGTAGCATAGTCATAGCCGCATATTTCATATGCCTTTAAAAATATTCCTCGAAGTTTTGCAGGATTACGGGCAATGTCTTTTAATACACCTATACTTCCTTCGGCAGATTCATAAAGCATGATGTTTTTATATTCATCACTGCCCATTAATCGGGCATCAATTTCCACAGGTTCAATATTGTATAATTGTTCAATCGCTTTTTCTAAAGCGTATTGCATTGTTACAACCCCTTCTTCTGTTAAACCCAATGATTTTATTGGCTGCACATACAATACATCAGAAGTATCATAAGTGTACAACATGATGTTTTGAATTGGGTCTTCTGGATTAGGTTTCTCCAATTGTTTTTTGGTTTTGAAAAAGCCTGTCTTAGTACCAATATCAAAACCATCATCACGGCCTCGCTTCCATTTTTTGTTTAGCAAGATCAGCTTTGCTGCTGGTGCGTAAAACAATTTCATCAATTCATCGCCATCAACTGTCAGTTTAATTTTTGTGGCATCAAGCAAACTATCTGCTGAGTTTAAATAAAGTTCTGTTACATAGCCTTCGGAGGTTCGCACTTCTTCCATACAAGAAATGCGTTCAGAGTTTTCCGACTGGGCTTCTTCTAATTCGAGCAGGTTCTGATGTAACTCAATATTGCTTGCCGTGAATTGTGTTCCGGTAATGGGGTCTTGATTTTTACCCTTGCCTTCATCTTTTCCAAGAAAAGCATAATTGGTTCCTTTCGATATTTTGATTTCCATCAAGTCCAGCGAAACATCATTTGGCGTAATTCGGTTTACCTTATACTTACCACCATTGTGATAAATAAGATTGTTGGGACCAAACTCTTTCAACCCTATAAAACGAGGTCTTGAAATAGATTCATTTCTATCCTTGCCACCTAAGAAAACACGAATTGGCAAACGAGTAAAATTGTATCCTGGCAGAAAGCCTTCAGAAGCCAAATAACGGAAAGTATAGAACTCAGATAAGGTTGAATTTTTGTTTTTATCTGACTGATTTTCCAACAGGCTTTTTCTATCCTTTGCCCTCATGTAAGAAATGTTTGCCAGCTTTTTTAGCTCAGCATCTTTTATTACCGGGCTGATATGCGTTTCGTGTGCTTCGTTCATTTGACGCAAAGCATCCAAATACATTTTACGCCAACGTAGCAAGGCATGTTCTAATTTATCTGGAACTGTTCTGATTTGCGTTTCTAACCATGCATCATTAAACCAACGAATGCCTCTAAAATCAATACTGGCAACTACCCTTAAAACTAAATTCTTAATGTCGGTAAAACTGGAATCAATTACATCCTGATATTTTGCCTTTATGTCGCTTTTTAATTTATAAGTGCCACCAGCAATGTCAATGAGGTCAATCAATGAAGGTTTAAATTCTTCTGCGTTTAAAAAAGAAAGTACCGTTGCATTTATGTGTGAACGAATCAGTTCTTCATTGGTGAGGTCAATTCTTGGAGCCTGAACAATACCGGCAACCATTTTTACAGGATTTGCAAAATAGTGTTTGTCGTGAGGTGAAACTTTAGAAGCATAGGTGAATACCAATGCTGATTGCCCACTACGACCTGCACGGCCACTACGCTGTGCATAGTTAGCCGGGCTTGGCGGTACGTTTCGCATGTGAACAATGTTTAGAGAAGAAATATCAATCCCTAATTCCATTGTAGGCGAACAATACAAAGCACTTAATTCAATTGCCTCATTGAACTTATCTTCCCTTTCGATTTTTTCCTCGTTCTTAATTTGTCCGGTATGCTCGGCAGCTATGTATGATTTAGGAAGTTTAGAAAAATCTTCCTGATACAAGTATTGGAAGTATAAATGCGGTTTGATTTTGATTTCCTCATCCAGTGTAATGTATGATGTCTTGTCAGTGGCAACATTTATCAAATCGCCCTTTTTCCAAAGCACTTTTGATAGGATTAATTGATATGCATCCTTGTCGCCTTTTTCAGCTTTAATATTTATCTTCTTTAAATAATGAGCTTCTGCAAGTGCATCCAAAACCTTAGTCATGAAAATATTGTAATCATTACTGCTTGGTGGTGTAATTCCCTGTTTTCTAAACTCATGTTTTATGAATCGAGCTAAGCGACTTGATGGACCTATACTTTGAATAAATGTTTCTCTTGTGGCTTTATCAGCACCCTGAACTGAAAGAAAGTTTGGAGCATCCAACTTTTCGCCTTTATCAAGCGACCAAAGTTTTTCTTTATTTAATTGCTGATTTAATTCGCTTTCAATACGCAGCCTGTTTTCATATCGCAGCATGTCGTAATCAACTGCATACATATTTCTGAAGTAGTTTAATACTTGCAGAATAAATTCCTTCCTTTTTTCAACTGTCCAGTCTTTTAATAAATCAATTGTGTTCCAAAGTGTTTCATCGGCAACATCTTTATCTAAATTCTTGTATGTAATTTCTAAAAGAGCAGTTTGTTCAAGATTAGGTAGAATGTAACGCCAGCCTCTTTTAAGATCCTGTATTATACGATATGAAATATAGTTTCTTAATGCTTCCAGGTTATCTTCATTTGGCCTATTAGGGTTTGGAGCTGGGTTGGTTGCATAATCTTTCTCAGGAAGGTTTAATGCTTCCTGAACCTTAAATATTAAGTCAGATATTTTTAAAGGTTCATCACTCACCTTCAACACTTTTTCAATTGCAGAACGTAAATGAACAACTTGTATGAAATCGTTGAAATGCCCGGCTTGCAGGGAGGCGTCTTGCCTGTTATCGGTAAAGCTCATTAGCTTTTGCTCTTTCAATACCTTGCCATGTTTGTAGAGAGCCAACAAAGTTTGAAGTGTAATCAGGGTGGTTGATGTGGAACGACCTTCATTGCCTAAAGAAATGAGTTTTGATTTTTCACTGAGTTTAGGCTCCAAATAAATTAACCCACAAGTTGGGTCGTAAATTAAGGGAGCTGGCATGAACCATGCTTTTTCCCCTCCATTTGGTGTTTCTGAAAATGAACCATCCTTTGATACATAGATTTCTTTTGGAAGTAGAAAATCTTTTGAGGTTTCTATTTTGCCTGATTTGCTTATCCATGCAGCAGGTAACAGTTCAATAAAATCATTTATATCCAACTGGTATCCCTTATCAAATAGGATGTAGCCATCCTTGTAATCATCCTGAAGGCGGCTTTTTACTTTCTTTACTTTGTTGCCATCATTGGCTTTTAAATCATCTTCGTTCTTCGGATTTTGATTTTCATTGAAGTCTCTAAAGATTAGTTTTGATTCACTAAAATCTTTTCTGACACAAATAAATTCAACGCCACTAACCCTGCTAAATACAGTTTGAAAAACAGGGACTTCTGGCTCGCTTTCAGAAAGTTTTACAAATGGATTTGGTTCTAAGGTTATATACCTTTTATCAGCATCTTCGAGTGTTACATATACATAGCCAGTTTGTGAAATAAATTGATGCAATTTGAACGGAAGAATAGTATCTTTTTTCTTTTCCCTTGCACTTTCAATATTTAAGGATTCAGCCCAAATTAAAATTTCAATAATTTTTTTCTCGGCCTCTGCTTCGCTAATTCCCGTTTCAAGTGAGAACTCTGCTGCAATTGTTTTTAAAGATTTAGGCTCATTCCTTCTTTTATGCTCTCCTTCATTTCTAACAGCAATGGTCCTTTCAAGCCATATTGCTATGGGGTTTTCAAGTATTGCCTTTTTTGATAAGTCTTTTATGTCTGCTTTTAAAGCTGATACTAATGCATCCTTTGATGGAATTACTTCATTTGTTGAATAAGTTAATGATTCTACAATTACGTTTTCCGGAAAGAAATCAGTATCAAAAAATCTTGTTGCAACTTTTGCAACTTCGTTTTTCTGCTCATCAATTGTGCCGGTAGCCATAGTTGCCGATGTTCCGATGCAAAGGATATTTTTATTTTTAGCTGCTGATTTAATTCTTCTGTTTAGTAAGGATACATCTGCACCTTGTCTGCCTTTGTAAACATGTAATTCGTCATAAACCAAATATTCAATGCTATCCAAAAATGATTTCCTTAAACCCTCATCTGCCTTACGCACCATTAAGAGTTCTAACATCATGTAATTGGTGAGTAGAATATCGGGAGGGTTTGCAATTACCTTATCTCTGTCATCTTGCTTTTCCTGACCGGTATATTTTGCGAAAGTGAATGGTAAACTGCTTCCAGTGCGTTTTCTGTAGTTTTCTTCAAAGCCTAATAATGCAGCCTCCTGTGAATTAATTAAAGCATTTAAAGGATAAACAATAATTGCCTTAATACCAGGCTTATTGGGGTTTTTAAAAAGGTGGTTGAAAATGGTTGAGATGTAAGTTAAACTCTTACCCGAACCAGTACCAGAGGTAACAACAAAGCCTTTACCTTCATTGCCTTTGACTATTGCTTCTGTTTGGTGTTTATATATTGACCATGAATTATTTTCACCATCATAAAAAATATTATTAAACTCTTTTACCAATACTCCATCATTAACTAAATCTTCAACACTACCACCAGATTCAAAGGAAGGGTTGAATTGGACTAATGGCTCTGGATATAAATTGCCGGAATCAAAATCCTTTCTAACAGTAGCAAGTATTTTTTCATCAGCAATATTGATAAAGCTATCAATGTATAGCTTGTAATCGCCAAGAATATCCTTATGTAAATCGAATATATTTTTCATGTCCATTATTGCTTACGCTTTTTAAAATTTATTTTTTTCTCTGCGGCCTGCATCGCTTCATTGGCAAACTTTTCATCCTTAACAACATCGTATAATTGATCAGCTAACCAAAGGATTAAAAGTTCATCTTTATCAGCTTTAAGCAAATCGGCTAAAATTGGAATCTGTTCTTTCTTTAGTTGCCGTAGACCTTTTTCAATTTTACTCAGTTGAGCCGTGTCCATTTCAAGCAATGGTGCAACCTGACGCAAATACAAATTTTGCTTCTCTCTGAGTGTCCTTACTCTCTCACCAAATTGACTTTTCATCGTTTTATTATTGACTTGTCAAATATTGGCAAATATAAGAAAACAAAAGAAAAGTATTACTAACAAAATTGGCAAAGTTGCAAACCTTGCAAAGTCTGCAAACAACGCAAAAGCCCCATCCGCTTAGCAGTATGGGGAGCAATGCAGGAAAAGGAAATGTGCTTAGATTTTGCGGTAATGCCCTGCCTTCAGCTTTTCCAAAGCCTTGCCGGTGGCATTGTGGAGTATATCATCCACGGTACGGGCAGAAAGCTGAAACTGTTTGCCGGTTTCAACGGCTTGTTGGCGGGTAAATTCTGATGGTAAAGCATCAAAGAATTTGCGTTTGCTGTCGCCTGTTTTGAATTGGGTGGCTTCGCTTTGCTTTGGCAGGTTATTGAACATTAAAATACTGTGGTGGAGGTAGATTTCGGCCAACCGCAAAGCGGTGCTGAAATCTTCATCGGTGCAAAGCACCTGGTTTGCTGCTTCTCCGTTCTCAAATTTCCGCAAGGCGGTAAATAGCATTGCCATACGGTACAGGATCAAGCCTAACCGTTTTACAATACTGGCAGCTTCTTCGGCTGTGAACATGGTTACTTCATTGAGCCATGCCTCACAGGTTTGGTTAAGCTGCTGCCATTGTTGATTGGTAAGTGTTACTGTGGTTTCTTCCCTTTGAAGGAACTGGACCATGTTAAAGACCTTTAAGGACAATACTTTGAAATGCTCGGTGAGGTTGATGTTATTGGCATTGGGGGATACATCTTTCCATTTTTGCTCCACCTTAAAAGCATAGAATATAAAACGGCTGAATAAACCATCTTCGGAAGAAGATATTAAGCCTGTAACCTGATTGGGTGTACCTGATAAAGCAATAGACAAGCTGGGGGCATTTACCTCTGTAAATTCATTGTTGCCTTTCCGGGAACTGGAAAGCCTTTCGTGGTGAAACGATTTGCGAAGCATATCGGAATAGGAACCCCACTCTTGTTTAAATACATTGCCCAGGGTATCGGCTTCTGTTTCGCAAATAATGCCTGTGCCTTCGTTCTGCTCCAAGTGCCAAAGGATTTTTGCATAGCTTGTATTTGCCGGAATGTACACCACTTTAAAAGTGGGTTTGGTGGGTGCTTCTTCGGTGGAGGTGTCGCCTTTCTTCTTACTACTGATTTTTTGCTTGTGTTCGGATAGTTCCTGATTGTATTGTGATTCTGCCTCACGACTTGCTTTGAGCACAAAGCTGTGGTATTCGTCTGCCAGCATCTTTGCGAATTTCAATGCACCCTTTCCACTGGCGGCAGGGGCAATAGCAAATGAAAAAACATTCGGAAAAACTTCGTTACCTGCATATACTCCCTTTACACCGGGCAAACATCCGCTGAGAATTGCCAATGCTCCTGTGAGAAAAACATCCCGTTCTCTTTCATCTGTAAATGCCATTGCACCGTGCTGCAATATTTCAGGCATTTGCAAATACAGTTCTTCGGGAATGGTTGGAGTGGCTTTTAAATAATCTTCCTGCGGTGTTTGCTGTTCGGCACTTTGCAGCTTTGCAGTGTTTGCAAACTTTGCAAACTCGGGTTTGTGGTGGGAGTAAACACTTTTTACTGCCTCCTTAATTTCTCTTTCAGGTAGGTCAAAATGTTGCGTACATAAAAGTTCAGTATCGGACTGCGATAAACCAGCTCGGTTGCAATTAGAAGCAAGCCGATAAATATAATTGTTCCTGTTTCCATCGGTGTATTGGGTTTTTTGATTGGTGAATTGAATTTGTTGATTGAAAATAAAAGCGGTGTTCAGATCCTCTTCGGGTTCTTCCTGAACTGGTGGGATTACTGGCTGTGCTTTTGGCTGTGCTTCCGGTTGGGTGAAGATTACGGGCAACTGCACTTTGAACTTTTCGTTACGGATGTTCTTAAACAGCCCAGGGTGATAACTCATAAAGCAAAGCCTTGTAATATCCTTGCAGCTTGGGTCTGCTTTTAATCCTGTTGCACCTTCGTAATGCTTCTGCACCTGCAAATAGGCAATGTCGTGGTGTTCAATTTCAGTATTCACCTCAATGAACACTTTAATACCGTTACCGCTTGGGCTGATAAAGCATAAGAAGGTATAAGGGATTTCGGCAATGACTTTGAAAGCTGCATCCAATTGTTCCGGTGTCAGCTTGTCAAAATCAAGATGTACAAAGCCGCTGTACATTTCAAGGAAAGGCATTTGCCTTTTCTCGCTGAATACTGCGGATGGAGTGAAGGCTAACAATTGCTTTTTCTTATTGGCAGCTTCTTCCGTTTTGCCTTGTTCCAGCAATGCCCTGATTTCTTCAACCTCCGCTTTGTATTTGCCTGAGGCAATATCATTGGCTATTAAAAGCAATGATTTCTTTTCCACCGGCACGGTGAAATTTTTAAATATGGTACTTGATGCCATTGTTCTGTTCTTTCAGTTAATAAAAAAATCCTACTTCTTGCGTTTGTTGCGGATAACATAATCGGCAGCCATCTGATCAATTTCATCTGCTGCTGATTTGCGGTTACGTTGTAACCAGGTATCCAACTCCTCCCGTTTGAAGTAGAGTTTTTTGCCCTGAGGACAGAAATGGGGAATGTGCTTTGTACTGGTGAGTTTGTACAAATGCGATGGGC
>Ga0209480_10000404_pt1 | contig 36493 bp, 24 predicted proteins | sample JI61114C2DNA_FD_187501 | JGI IMG/M metagenome (GOLD analysis project Ga0209480, IMG submission 187501) | Wastewater effluent complex algal communities from Wisconsin, to seasonally profile nutrient transformation and Carbon sequestration -... | ecosystem: Engineered > WWTP > Effluent > Algae... | reverse complement strand
CATTTTTTTTCTCACGGTATTACTAAACCTAAAAGCAGGCAGATAAATGCTCAGGCTGGCAACCAATTCAGTTTGTTGATACACAGGACTGGCAATTCCAATAACCTGTTTACTGTCTTCAATTAAAGCATATCTATTTTTACGAATTTGTTGAATCTGCGCCATGAATTTGGCTGGACTATCCGCGTCAGGCCATATAGCACTTGGGGGAAGACCATAATTTTGTACAAATTTCTCTAGAGCTTCATCTGGTAACATGGCAACCAATAGTCTGCCAGTGGAAGAGTCGTATGCTTTCTTTTCATCAGGGGTAGTGGCTTGAACCACTTGTGAGCAATTGTTTTTAAAAATCACCTGTCTCTTATCAGCTTTTAACACTGCCAATAAGCACTTTTCATTTAATTGTTCTGAAATCAGATCCATTTGAATGCTAGCAGCAGCAATCAATTTTACATGAGGTTGTTGTTTGCCAGTCAATTCTTTGAGTTGTGGACCAATGATATATCCCTTTTGTAGATCAGATTTTTCCAAATAGCCCCTTTGTACCAGGGTCTTGATGATATTGGCGCAGGTAGCGGTATTCAAATCCAGGTCTTGGGCAATCTGCCCCATGAGTTTGGGTTTGTTGCCGTCTTTGGCAACGTATTCCAAAATATTCAATGCCCTGTGAACAACCTGTATCATTAGCTAAAATTGGTCAACAAATTTGAATCATTAATTCCACCTAATAAAATTTTACTTTACCATCTTGAATAATCGGTTTATTTACAAAGGATAAATAAACCGAAACGATTGCCATGAGCCAAACATCCGCATCTACCAAGTTTGCATTTGCCATGATCACTTCCCTTTTTTTTATGTGGGGATTTGTACATAACCTAGATCCCATTCTTATTCCGCACTTAAAAAAGTCATTTAGTTTAACTACCCTTCAATCTTCCTTAATTGATTCTGCTGTATTTATAGCCTATTTTGTAATGGCTTTACCTGCGGGATATTTGATGAAAAAATATGGGTATAAAGCAGGGATCATTACTGGTTTGTCTTTGTTTGCAATTGGGTCTTTTTTGTTTATTCCCGCAGCAAATACACAACAATACTTATTTTTTTTAATGGCATTATTTATTATAGCCTGTGGATTAACCATTCTTGAAACGGCGGCAAATCCTTATGCATCATTACTAGGTGATCCAGCAACTTCAACCCAAAGACTCAATTTTGCTCAATCATTTAACGGATTAGCAGCAACGCTAGCTCCCATTATTGGGGCAAGGATGATATTGGTAGAAGGAAATAGTGAAGAAGCATTGGCGGCAATGAGCGAATCTGCGCGAACAATTGCTTTGGCTTCAGAAGCAGCAAGTGTAAAGACGCCCTATATGGTCTTAGGCTTGGTGATCTTGGTGATTACCATAGTATTTGCTTTTTTAAAATTACCTGAAATCAAAGAGGCTGAAAACGAAACTGGAGGCAAGAGTATTCTACATACCTTAAAACATAGACATCTTAAATGGGCGGTGATTGCGCAATTTTTTTATGTAGGTGCACAGGTTTGTGTATTTAGCTTCTTTATTCTTTTTGCCATTAAATCAGCAGGCTTAACCAAGATGCAAGCTGCAGATTATTTGGGATGGGGGTGCGGAATGGCGTTTATGATTGGAAGATTTGCTGGTACCTTTTTTATGCGTTTTATAGCCCCAAACAAATTGTTGGCATTGTATGCTGCAATGTGTGTATTGTTGAGTGTAGCTGCCATTACTATGACCGGTATGGCAACTGTGTATGCAGTTATTGGGATTTCCTTTTTCATGTCTATCATGTTCCCCACCATCTTTGATTTGGGCATTAAAAAATTGGAATCAGATACAGAAATGGGAAGCTCGCTAATTATCATGTCAATAGTTGGTGGTGCATTATTGCCCCCTATTTTGGGGTATATCAGTGATGTTACTGGAAGTATTCAAATTGGATATGCTGTACCACTGGTTTGTTTTGTAGTCATTTTCTATTTTGGATGGAAAGGACATGAAGTAAAAGAACTGAATTAAAAATTGAATCATGAAAAGATATTGTTTGGCCTTGGATTTATATGATGATGAGGCATTGATTGCCCAATATGAACAATGGCATCAACAGGTTTGGCCAGAAGTCTTAGATAGTATTCGAGATGCTGGAATTGAGGACATGAAAATCTATAGGGTAGCAACTAGGATGTTTATGATTATGGAAACTACGGATGCTTTTAGTTTTGAAGCCAAAGCTGCTGCAGACGCAAATAATCCGCGAGTTCAAGAATGGGAAACCTTAATGTGGCAATTCCAAAATGCGCTTCCATTTGCAAAAAATGGAGAAAAATGGATGTTGATGACAGAGATTTTTTCACTTAAATAAGGGTAAGATGTTTAGTTTGGAGAATAAGAAAGCAGTTATTACCGGAGCCGCAAGTGGTATTGGAAAAGCCATTGCCCTTTTATTTGCAAAGCAAGGAGCAGAAGTATTTATATTGGATTTTAATGAAGCAGCTGCTTTAGATGTAGTAAATGAAATTACAGCTAGTGCTGGCAAAGCATCAGCACATGGTTGTGATGTAAGTAATCAGTCCGAGTTGGTAAATATTTTTAAAGGGATTGGACCTATTGATATCTTAATCAATAATGCAGGCATTGCGCACGTTGGTAGTTTGGAAAATACAGCATCTGAAGATTTTAATAGGGTCTTTAAAGTAAATGTAGAAGGGGCTTATAATACCATGTTTGCAGCCATACCGCATTTAAAAGCAAATGGGGGAGGTAGTATTTTAAATATGGCTTCTATTGCCGCCCATGTGGGGTTAGTAGATAGGTTTGCCTATAGTATGAGTAAGGGTGCCATATTTGCCATGACACTAAGTGTTGCAAGAGACTATCTGCACCAAAATATTCGTTGTAATTCCATTTCTCCAGCAAGGGTGCATACCCCTTTTGTTGACGGATTTATAGCAAAAAACTATCCGGGCAAAGAAGTAGAAATGTTTGAAAAACTATCACAAAGTCAGCCAATTGGTAGAATGGGATCGGTAGAAGAAATTGCAGCATTAGCCTTGTATTTGTGCAGTGATCAAGCCGGTTTTATTACGGGAAACGATTATCCAATTGATGGAGGTTTTATTACTTTGAACAATTAATACTGTTATATGAAACAACTATTGCTCCTTGCATTTCTAAGCTTTGGCTTACTTGCATCCAATGCTCAACCTGGCTATCAACCCAGTAAACAAAATCTAGAAGCCCGAGCCCTGTTCCAAGACATGAAGTTTGGAATGTTTATTCACTGGGGCGCATCCAGTGTTCTAGGTCATGGAGAATGGGTGATGAACAATAGAGGAATTAGGGCAGAGGATTATGCCATGTTGCAAAAAGTATTTAATCCAACCGCTTTTAATGCCAAGGAATGGGTATCTATTGCCAAGAATGCGGGCATGCAATATATTACCCTGATCACGCGTCACCATGATGGTTTTAGCAATTTCAATACCAAGCAGTCTGATTGGAATATCATGAATACGCCCTATGGTAAGGATATTGTAAAACAATTGGCAGATGAGTGTCACAAACAGGGAATCAAAATATTTTTCTATTATTCTTTATTAGACTGGTATAGAACAGACTACCAATGGGAAACAGGGAAGACAGGCAAAAAAGCTGGAAGAACAACCAAGTCTGATTGGCCTTCTTATATCAAGTTTATGAAAGCTCAATTAACGGAACTGTTAACCAATTATGGGGAGGTTTCGGGTATCTGGTTTGATGGACATTGGGATCAATTAGACAATGACCATGACAAAACATTGCAGTCAAAAGTGAATTGGCAATATGAAGAAATATATTCCATGATTCACCAACTGCAACCAGCCTGTTTAATTGGCAACAATCACCATTTGTCTCCTATAGCTGGAGAAGATTTTCAAATGTTTGAAAAGGACTTACCAGGCAGAAATACCACGGGTTTTGGCGGGGCCGATATTTCTGCCCTTCCATTGGAAACCTGTGAGACCATGAATGATGCATGGGGATTTAATATCACCGATAGGAATTTTAAATCATCCAAACAGTTGATTCATTACATGGTGAATGCAGCCGGAAGAAATGCCAATTTCTTATTAAATGTTGGGCCTAAACCAACAGGGTTGATTCAACAAGAATTTGTTGATACCCTGGCTAAAGTTGGAGAATGGATGAAGCTAAATGGGAAAACCGTGATAGGTACTCGAGGCAATTTTGTAAATGCACTGGATTGGGGAGTAGTAACGGGTAATGCGCAAAACAAATTCGTTCATATTTTGGATAAAAAAGATAATAACGGTTTTGTATTTATACCAAAGTATTCGGAAAAGGTAATCAAAGCCAGCCTTTATGGTAAAGGAACTGCGGTTAGTTTTAAACAGTTACCGGAAGGATTGTTTATTTATTTAGAGGGTATCAAATTAGATGATATTGATACCATTATACAATTGAATTAGGAAAAGCAAAGCAATCGAAATATGAAATTGATCAGATTTGGTGAACCAGGAAAAGAGAAACCGGGAATTCACAAAGACGGAAAAAATTATGACGTATCAGGATTTATCAAAGACTATGATGAGTTCTTTTTTGAGCATGGTGGTTTGCCCCATTTAGCTTGGATGTTGGATCAGCACAATACAGTTTTGCCAGAAATACCAGCTGGTATTCGTTTGGGTTGCCCTGTTGCAAGACCTTCTAAAATTGTATGTATTGGACTGAATTATGCCAAGCACGCTAAAGAAACCGGAGCAGCCATACCTACTGAACCCATTTTGTTTTTCAAATCAACAACAGCTGTTGTTGGCCCCAATGATGCCATTATGATTCCTCGTGATTCTGTAAAAACAGACTGGGAGGTGGAACTGGCCGTTGTTATTGAAAAGAAAGCCAGTTATGTTACTGAAGCAGATGCTATGAATTATGTAGCTGGATATTGCTTACACAATGACGTAAGTGAAAGGGAATTTCAGCTTGAAAGAGGCGGTACTTGGGACAAGGGTAAGGGTTGTGATACTTTTGCACCTTTAGGGCCTTGGATGGTATCTAAAGAGGAAATTAAAGATCCACATAGTCTTCGTTTATGGTTGTCTTTAAATGGTAAAATTGTTCAAGATAGTAACACTGATGACCTCATTTTTAATGTGCCCCAATTAATATCTTATATCAGCCAGTTTATGACTTTATTGCCAGGAGATATCATTTCTACAGGAACCCCTGCAGGAGTGGGGCTGGGAATGAACCCTCCAACTTACTTGAAAGCTGGGGATGTGGTTGAATTAGGGATAGATGGATTAGGCATTTCAAAACAAACTGTTGTTGCATTTCAACAATCATAATTGGATATGAAAGTAGACGCACACCAACATTTTTGGAAATATGATTCAATGACTCATGGTTGGATTGATGAAAGCATGCAAGTTATTAGAAAAGACTTTCTTCCTGCTGATTTAAAACCTTTGTTAGAGCAAGCGGGAATAGATACCTGTGTAGCCGTACAAGCAGATCAAACGGAAGCGGAAACCAGTTTTTTACTTGAGCTTGCTCAACAAAACACTTGGATCAAGGGAGTTGTTGGTTGGACAGATTTAAGATCAAGTCAGGTTGAAGCAAATCTACTTAAGCATCAATCAAACAAATTATTAAAGGGTTTTAGACATGTGTTACAAGGGGAAGATCCTGCATTCATATTGCAACCAGATTTCGTACGAGGAATCAGCCATTTGGCTTCCTTTGGTTTTACCTATGATATTCTCATATTTCCCAAACATTTAGAGGCTGCATTGACCTTAGTCAAACAATTCCCCAATCAGCCCTTTGTAATAGATCATTTGGCCAAGCCTTTTATAAAAGATGGACTACTAGAAGGATGGGAACAAGGGATTCGAAAATTGGCAGAACATCCAAATGTAAGTTGTAAAGTTAGTGGCATGGTAACCGAAGCAGATTGGAATAATTGGAATGTTAACCATTTTACTCCCTACCTAGATATATTGGTAGAAGCTTTTGGTACCAAGCGTTTGATGTATGGATCAGATTGGCCCGTTTGTCAAGTGGCGGCTAGTTATGCGCAACAACTTTCTATTCCTAAAAACTATTTCAAACAATTTTCATTAACTGAGCAAGCAGCTATTTTTGGAAATAATGCAACAAGATTCTATCAACTATAATTATATAAAATGGATTTGCAATTAAAAGATAAAGTGATTTTGGTTTCTGGTGGAGCCAAAGGAATTGGTGCAGGAATTGTTCAAGTATTAGCAAAGGAAGGAGCCATACCTGTAATTGTTGGTCACAATGAAAAAGACAATTTAGCCATGGTGGCTGAGTTGGAAGCAGCTGGGGGAAGCGCTTGGCAAGTATATGCGGAACTATCTAATCCCGATAGCGCTGAAACAGTTGTGAAAGCTATTCTTGACAAATACCATCGCATTGATGGATTGGTAAACAATGCTGGTGTAAATGATGGCGTTGGATTAGAAAAAGGCAATTACGAGCGTTTTATGCAAAGCTTGCACAAAAATCTGATTCATTATTATATGTTGGCCCATCATGCATTACCAGCCCTCATTGCATCAAAAGGAAGCATTGTGAATATCACGTCCAAGACTGCAGAAACTGGTCAAGGAAATACATCGGCCTACGCCGCAGCCAATGGAGGCAGAAATGCATTGACCAGAGAGTGGTCAGTAGAATTATTAAAATATGGCATTCGTGTAAATGCCGTTGTTGTGGCAGAATGTTATACACCTGCCTATGAAAAATGGATTCAGACCCTTAATGAACCTGATGCAAAATTGAAAGAAATTTGTGCAAAGATTCCATTAGAAAATAGGATGACAACTGCTGAAGAAATTGCCAATGCGGTTGCCTTTCTTTTGTCATCCGTTAGTAGTCATACCACTGGGCAAATAATTCATGTAGATGGTGGTTATGTTCATTTAGATAGAGCATTGGCTAATGCCTAAATATAAAATTATGAGAGCGTTAATTTGTAAGGAGCCAGGCATATTTGAATACCAAGATTTGAGCGAGCCAAAACTGGAACCGGGTTATAGCATTTTATCTGTTAAAAGGGTTGGTGTTTGTGGAACAGATATACATGCATTTGCAGGAAACCAACCTTTTTTTGAATACCCTAGAATTTTAGGCCATGAGTTAGCAGCCAGTATTTTGGAAACTACGGATCCTGATTTTGAAGTGGGAGAATTGGTAACCTTGATTCCCTATTTTAATTGTGGGGATTGTGTGGCCTGTAACCAAGGCAAGGGAAATTGCTGTGTCAGGATCAAGGTTTATGGCGTTCATATAGATGGTGGTATGAGGCAAAGAATTGCGGTACCCAATGAATATTTAATTAAAGCACCTGGATTAGATTTGGATGCATTGGCATTAGTAGAGCCATTATCTATTGGTCAACACGCTGTAGTTAGATCAGGATTAAAGCCGGGAGAATTTGCCTTAGTAGTAGGAGCGGGGCCCATTGGGTTGGGGTTGATGGAAATGGCAAGACTTGCTGGCGCTACTGTGATTGCCATGGATGTTAATGCGTCTAGATTAAGGGTATGCGAAAAGCAATTTGGCATCAAACATTTGATCAATCCAGCCAATGAAGACGCATTTGAAAGACTAAAAGAGATGACAAATGCTGCTATGCCAAGCGTGGTTTTTGATGCTTCGGGTAGTTTAAAAGCCATTAATCAGGCATTTCAGTTTTTGGCCCATACGGGCCGATATGTATTGGTGGGACTGCAAAAAGAATATATCAGTTTTAGTCACCCAGAATTCCACAAACGTGAGGCAACGCTCATGAGTAGTAGGAATGCGAGTAAGCAGGATTTTGCCCAGGTCATTAGCTACTTACAATCCGGTCAGGTTAATCCTGCCCATTACATTACTCATCGATATGATTTTGAGGCAATTGCAGAGAATTTCAAACAAATTTCCCTGCCAGAAAATGCCTGTATTAAAGCTATTATAGAGCTAGATTGAGCCTTGAAAAAACCTTGATTTGTCAATAAAATACTACAAAAAGCCGGCCCCGTTAACTACAATTTTTGCCCTTTAAGCGCTGTTATTTTACAGTAGCAAACAGACCGTAAAAGCTGATTGCAAATCCCCTTAAAGAACTAAAATCTAGGTTATGTTACAGAAAGTAATGGTAGTAAATGACAATGAGTTGTTGCTAATGATAGCCAAGAAAGTAATTGCTATTAGTGATTTTGCCCAAGAAACAATTGCCGCAACTGATGGGCTTCAAGCCTTAGCCTATTTTGATACCTTGTTAGAGCAAAAAGGTCATCAGCCGATGAATGAACCAGAATTCATGTTCTTAGACTTACATATGCCAAGTATGGATGGATGGGAATTCCTAGAAATATTCACAGAAAAATATCAGACCTATTTCCCAAATTTAAAGATTGCCATATTATCGGCCTCTGTTGATATGACCGATATGCTAATGTTGGTGAAATACCCCATTGTGGTAGATTTTATCAATACAGCAATTGATGAGACTGTATTAAACAATATCAAAAACAAATTCTTCAATGCTGTTGCAGCTAATGCTTAAAATTTGATTTTACAAACACAAAAAATCAACAAAAGATTCTTCAAATACATAACAAATGTCATTTGTTATAGCTTCTAATTGTTTAAATTGTGGTGGTTAGCCCCAAGCTTGAAATGCTGTGATCCAGCATTTGAATCCATAACTTATACGGGTAATTACTTTGTATGAGTTAAACAAACTATCCAAGATGGATCAGGATATAATAAAACAGCATGCTGCCATTCTTTCTGGAGAAGAATTGATTCAGAATTTGCAAGTTGGCTTTATTGTTCAAGGACCCGCGTCAGAAATACTGATGTGCAACGATTGTGCTTTAGCATTGCTTGGATTAGAAAAAGACCAATTACTTGGCAAAACATCATTTGACCCACATTGGCGTGTAATACATGAAGATGGGTCTCCTTTTCCGGGAGAAACCCATCCAGTTCCTATGGCTATAGCCAGTCTACAACCTGTTAGAAATGTTGTCATGGGCGTTTATCATCCTAAAAAAGAGGATTTTCAATGGATTTTGGTAGATGCTGAGCCACATTTACTGGAAGACGGAAGCATTAAAATGGTGGTGTGTACGTTTATAGACATTTCAACCAGAAAACAGTTTGAGGAAAAAAGCATCAAGAAAACTGAATTCATATACCATTTATCCAAAGTTTCTTTTGATGCTATTTGGGATTGGGATATGATACATCACACCGTTCAATTTAGTGATAGTTATCAGCAATTGTTTGGTGCAATAGAATCGGGTTTGGATATAGAGTCTACTATATTAAAAAAAGTACATCCTCAAGAACTGCCTGCATTGGTAAAATCTGTTGCAGACGCTTTGGCAAGTAAAGCTGTAGAATGGGTATATGAGCATAGATATTTAAAAGCGTCTAAAGAGTATGCACATGTATTAAATAGGGCGCAAATTATCAGAGACATTTCAGGAAAAGCCATTAGGGTTATTGGTGCCATGCAAGACATTAGCTTGCTAAAAAAAGAGCGACATAGATTAGAATTATTAGAGTCTGTCATTACAAATACCAATGATGCAGTAATGATTACTGAGGCTGAACCTTTTGAAGAACCTGGCCCCAAGATTTTGTATGTTAATGACGCACTTTGTAGAATAACGGGGTATAGTTCTGAAGAGTTGATTGGTCAAACACCAAGAATATTACAAGGCCCAAAATCAGATAGGGACGCACTTAGAAAATTAGGACAATCATTGCGTAATTGGGAATCATGTGAAACAACTATTATTAATTATAAAAAAAGCGGAGAGCCGTTTTGGTTGCATATGAGCATTAGTCCAGTTGCGGATGAAACAGGATGGTATACTCACTGGATAGCCATTGAAAGAGATATTACTGTATCTAAGAATCAGGAATTAAATAGGCAATTGCTAGCAGATATACAAAGCATGTTTGGAGCAAATGAAGATTTAGGCTTGGTTATGCAACAAATTATGGGAATGATAGTGGATCATTTTGAATTAGGTCTTGCGGAATATTGGGTAATGGGAATGGAGGATAATCGATTAAACTTAGAAGGAGCTTCGTATAAAAATTCTGATAATCAATTTGACAATAAAGTTTACAAAGAAACTTATTTGCAAGAAGCAAAATTATTGGCCCAAAGTGTGTATCAAACTGAACAAATGGTTGTATGGCAAAAGGGAAATGATTCATCTGGATTTGTTCAATGGGAATTTGCGGATTTTACTAAGTATGAAAATGCATATGCCTTTCCACTTTTTATGGAAAAAAAAATAGTAGGTGTTTTTATAGTGGTATTGAATAATGGTGCATTATTTTATGAGAAGAATGCTAGTTTCTTAGAAGAATTGCTGGAGAAAATTGCTATGTATGTAAAGCAAAGACAATTGACCAGACAATTGGATCAATTGTTTAAATATGCTCCTGATATAATTTGTATTGTTGGTACTGATGGCTTTTTCAAGAAAGTAAATCCGGTAGCATTAAAAATGTTGGAATTTTCTGAGGAAGAATTACTTAGTTACCCCATTTCTAAATTTTTATTTCCTGGGAAGGATGGTAAAACGTCTAGTGAAAAAATTGATTTTAATGCAGGTAAGCCACATTATTCCTTTGAAAATAGATTTATTACAGGCTCAGGTAAGACCATTTGGTTGTCTTGGACTTTTACGCCCTCACCTGAAACTGGATTGTTGTATGGAGTAGCCAAAGACGTTACTGAGAAAAAAGAGTATGAACAATTATTGAACAAAGCCAATGACTTGGCATTAATTGGAGGATGGGAAATTGACTTAGTAAATAACAAAGCATTTTGGTCAGCGATTACCTTGAAAATTTGTGAAATTGACACCTTGGAAAAACCCGACATGAACAGTTGGATGGAGTTTTTTAAGCAAGGAATAGACAGGGATACTATAAAACTGAAAGTAAAAGAAGCCATACAACTCCAGAAATCATGGGATGAGGAATTGAGAATTGTTACTAAATCAGGGAAAGTGAAATGGGTACGTTCTATTGGTGATACTGAATATATTGATGGTAAATGTATACGGGTTTTTGGAAGTTTTCAGGATATTGATATTAGAAAACAAACGGAATTGATTCTCCAGAATAATTTAAAAGAATTAAAGGATTATAAGTTTGCTTTGGATCAATCAGCCATTGTATCTATCACAAATGCAAATGGAATTATCTTAAGCGTGAATGACAATTTTTGTCAGATTTCAAAATATAGTAGAGATGAATTAGTGGGTCAAAACCACAATATTGTAAATTCTAGATTTCATACAAGCGCTTTTTTTAGTCATTTATGGTCTACCATTTTAGCTGGAAATGTATGGAAGGGAGAGGTCAGGAATAAGGCAAAAGATGGAACTTGATATTGGGTATATACCACAATCATTCCCTTTTTGAATAATAAAGGAGATATTCAACAATTTTTGTCTATTAGATTTGATATTACGGAAGAAAAAAATGCTGAAGAAGAACTGAAAATTAGCAATGATAGGTATGACTTGGTAGGAAAAGCAACCAATGATGCCATTTTTGACCTAGACATTGTACATAACACCATAGAATGGGTGGGAGAGGGTTTGGGCAGCATCATAGGCTTTGAATCCTTTATAGATAAGAGACCTACTAATACCCATTTAAAAGACTTTGTTCACCCAGATGATTTACATAGGGTTATGGAAAAGCAAATGGCTGCATTATTCAATCCCAATGAATTTTTATGGAGTGATGAATTTAGGTTTAAAAATGCAGAAGGTGGCTATTTGCAAGTTCATGCAAGGGGGATTATCATCAAAGATCAGAACGGTAAGGGATTAAGAGTAATTGGTTCTATTCAGGATATTACCAAACTAAGGGAGAACGAAAATAGGTTGCAAGAACTTAACAAAGACTTAGAGGATCAAACAAGGGCTTTAGCAGTTTCAAATGAGGAATTAGAGCAGTTTGCTTATGTTGCTTCCCACGATTTACAAGAGCCCTTGAGAATGGTCACTAGTTTTATGGCACAACTAGAGAAAAAGTATGGCAACGTGATTGATGAAAAAGGCAAGAGATATATTGAATACGCAGTAGATGGTGCTAAACGGATGAGACAAATTATTCTAGATTTATTGGACTATTCTAGGGTAGGTAAGATGGATGATCAAAAAGAAGATGTTGATCTCAATGAACTATTAAAAGGAATTCAGATTCTTTTTAGAAAACAAATAGATGAGAAAAAAGCCATGATACGCATTAGCCCGATGCCAGTAGTGCATTCTTTTGTAGCGCCATTACAGCAAGTGTTTCAAAACATCATTGGAAATGCTTTAAAATTCACCAAACCCAATGTCCCTGCAATGGTAAGAATTGGATCTGAAGATCTGGGTGATTATTGGAAATTTAGTATTTCAGATAATGGGATTGGAATGGAAAATCAAGATTTGGAAAAGATCTTTATTATTTTCAAACAATTGAATTCAAAAGAAGAGTTTCCGGGATCTGGTATTGGTTTAGCGGTGACCAAAAAAATCATAGAAAAACAAGGTGGTAAAATTTGGGTAGAATCACAAATGGATCATGGAAGTACTTTTTATTTTACCCTTCCAAAATAAATGAAAATATAAAAATGAAACCAATTAATATTCTGCTGATTGAAGACAACGAGGGTGATATTTTGTTGTTTAAAGAATCTTTTGAAGACGCTGGAATACTAGCTAATATAGAAGAAATAACTGATGGGAAATTAGCCATAGATTATTTTCAACATTTAATGTCAATTCCAGATGGTCAGTATCCAGACCTGATTTTTTTAGACATTAATCTTCCAAAGAAAAATGGACATGAAGTATTGGAATTTTTAAAGAAGAATGAACCATTAAAGCATATTCCAGTTGTCATGTTGTCAACTTCTTCTTGGTACAAAGACATTGAAAAAGCAAATGAAGCAGGAGTGCTCTTATTTATAAGTAAACCATTTGATGTAGACCAATTTTTGAAAAAAATTACCAGCAAGGGACAATTCAGTATTTTGTTGAAAAAAAATCCTTCATAACCATAGGTAAGTATGCTCAGGGACAAAAAAACATATGAAATTTTAGTAGTAGAAGATAACCCAGGTGATTTTACTATTTTGGAGGATTTGTTAATAGATAGGCTTTCAAAGCCAATGATAGATCATGCAAAAACTTTCAAAGCAGCAGCCGTTTTTTTGAAAGACTTATCCATGCAATATGATGTAATTCTGCTAGACCTAAGTTTGCCCGATAAGAACGGAGTAGCATTGGTTCAAGACATGTTACAGATTGCGGGAAATACTCCCGTAATAGTGTTAACCGGTTATACTGATGTAAGCTTTAGCATCAAGTCAATCTCTTTAGGGGTAGAGGACTATCTTTTAAAAGAAGACCTTTCTCCTGACCTTTTATACAGGACCATTGTTTATGCCATTCAGCGTAAAAAATCAGTGAAAGAACTAGAAGAGTCAGAGAAGCGCTATAGCGATTTGTTTCAGTTTAGCCCTGAACCAGTAATGGTTTATGACATGTCTACGCTCAATTTTTTGAGTGTGAACAAGGCAGCAATTGAAAAATATGGCTATTCTGAATTAGAATTTTTAAAATTGACAATGGCAGATATTGAGTTGGATGATTCTGATTCCGATAATATTACTGCCAGTATTTTTAGAGAATTTAAATTAGGGGCCAATATTAGGCATCGTAAAAAAAATGGTGAATTGTTTTATGTTGCAATACATAGTAGTATGCTTCAGTTAAACAATCAACCAGTAACCATCATTAATGCTTCAGATATCTCTCAAACGGTAGAATACCTAAAAGCTATTGAAACTTATACTATTAAATTAAAGGAAATAGCATGGACCCAATCTCATATTGTTAGGGCGCCTTTGTCAAGGATGATGGGGATAGTGAATGTGCTTAAACAAATTGGTACCACCAATCCTGATTTTAAAGAGTGGGTAATCCATTTTGATAATTCTGCCAAGGAATTAGATGATATTATACTGGATATTACAAGAAAAACAGAAGCGGTTAAAATTGGGGACTAAAAAATGCGTTGAAAACACCGAAATCTATCAAAATCGCGGAATTTTAGCATATTTTAATTTTGTAAAGCAGCACTATTATTATATTGTGTATCAACCACTAAAATAATTTTAGTACATGGACAGACGTGCTTTTTTGGAACTGGCAGCTAATCCTCAAAAGGATACTGAATTGCCAATGTTTGAGCCTCCATTACCAAGTTCTGGATTAAATGCATATACTGGTCCTTGGACAGAGGCAGAAGTGATTCATCTACTCAAAAGAACCATGTTTGGGGCCAAGAAAGCCGATATCAATTATTTTAAGGGACGTACTATGCAACAAGCAGTTGATGAGCTGTTGAATGTAAATACCGTACTGCCGGCTCCTCCTTTAAAAGAATATACTACTTCAACAACTGCCACTAAGCCTGATAGTAATATTGCTTTGGGAACTACATGGGTAAATGATCCCAATAATGATGGAACTGTAGCAAGTCAACGCAGAGGATCATTCAAAAAATGGTGGATGGGTTTGATGATCAATCAAGAAAGAAGCATTTTGGAGAAAATGACCCTTTTTTGGCATAATCATTTTGCTACTGAAAGCAATGACGTAGGTAATGCTCAATATGTTTATAAACACCATTCCTTATTTAGGACAAATGCATTGGGTAATTTTAAAACTTTAACAAGGGACATAACAGTTGATCCTGCCATGTTGGTGTATTTAAATGGTCAAATCAATACGGCTACCGCACCAGATGAAAACTATGGCAGAGAAATTCAAGAATTATTCTGCTGTGGAAAGGGAAAAGATTCTTTATACACTGAAGGAGACGTTAAAGCCGCGGCCCAAGTTCTAACAGGATGGAGAAATAATAGCACTACTATTTCTTCTTATTTTGATGTTGCTAGACACAATAAGACTAACAAGCAATTTTCTGCTTTCTATAACAATACCGTGATTACTGGTCAATCTGGTGCAAATGCAGGGGACCTAGAGCTAGATGCCATGCTTGACATGATATTTGCTACACAAGAAGTGGCCAAATATGTTTGTAGGCGATTGTACCGCTGGTTTGTTTACTATGATATTGATGATACCATTGAAACCAATGTGATTACTCCAATGGCCAACTTATTTAGACAAAGTAAGTATGAAGTCAAACCAGTACTTGCCGCATTATTAAAAAGTGAACACTTTTATGATACCTTAAGTAGGGGAGCGCAGATTAAAAGTCCTGTTGACTTGGTTGTTGGTTTGTGTAGGGAATATGAAATCCAGTTTCAGCCCAATACGGATTATGTGACCAATTACGGTTTTTACAATTACCTAGTTAGTTGGGTAAGTAATATGCAACAAAATATTGGTGATCCACCAGATGTGAGTGGATGGAAAGCCTATTATCAAATGCCCCAGTTTTATGAGATTTGGATTAATAGTGACACATTGCCAAAGCGGAATCAGTTTACTGATACCATGATTGTCAGTGGTTATACCTTTAATTCCAAAAAGATTCAAATAGATGGAGTTGCTGTTGCACAATCCCTTTCTAGTCCAAGTGATCCCAATAAATTGATAGATGAATTGTGTAAAAAAATTCTAAGAATAGACATTTCATTGGCATCTAAAAACCAATTGAAAACAGATATTCTATTAGGTGGGCAATCCACTGATTTTTACTGGACAGATGCATGGAACCTGTTTATTACAACACCAACCAATACGTCAAATACTACAACGGTAAAGAATCGCTTGCGCGATTTAATCAAATATTTAATGAACCTGCCTGAATACCAATTGGCATAAAGCACTGATCATGAAAAGAAGACAATTTCTGAGAAATGCCATACCTACTGGTGTCATGTTACCCTCACTGTTTGGCGGATTTTCCTTTAAGGCATTTAGTGCCGAATCTGGTATTATGCAATCATTGGCACTTCCTGTTACAGAAACAGACCATGTGTTTGTAATTGTGCAACTCAATGGTGGAAATGATGGATTGAACATGGTGATACCAGTAGAGAATTTTAGTAATTATGTTGCTGCACGATCCAATATTTATATTCCAGAAAATAAAGTATTGGCTCTAAATGGAAAAGCAGGATTGCATCCTTCCATGACTGGTTTACATAGTTTGTATAACGATGGTAAATTGAATGTGGTACATTCTGTAGGTTATCCCCAACCCAGTTTCTCTCATTTTAGGGCCACTGATATTTGGATGAGTGCCAGCGATAGTAACAGTGTGGTCAATAGTGGATGGGCTGGCCGATACCTCAATTACGAGTATCCCAATTTTCCTGCAGGTTATCCCAATAGTTCGGCACCAGATCCATTGGCCATTCAAATTGGATCAGTGACTTCTTTAACAGTACAAGGCCCAGCAGTAAGTATGGGATTGAGTATCAGTAGTACCACCAACTTTTATAATTTGGTCAATGGAGTACAAGATCCTGCACCTGATACACCAGCTGGAAAGGAATTGAGTTTTGTAAGAACCATTTCTCAACAAACACAGCAGTACGCATCTGTAATTAAGAATGCTGCTGCTAAAACAACTACTCAGGTTACTTATCCTACCAATAATTCCTTGGCGGATCAATTAAAGATTGTGGCCAAACTTATCAACGGAGGATTAAAGACAAGAATTTATATGGTGAACTATGGTGGCTTTGATACCCATAGTAATCAGGTAAATAGTACGGATACCACAACAGGTAGCCATGCCAATTTATTGAAAAACGTAAGTGATGCTATTAAAGCCTTCCAAGACGATTTGAAATTGTTAGGAATGGAAGACAGGGTAGTGGGAATGACCTATTCAGAGTTTGGTCGTAGGATTAAAAGTAATGGTAGTACAGGAACGGACCATGGTTCAGCAGCACCTTGTTTCTTATTTGGTAAGCACGTAATGGGAGGGGTTACAGGAAACACACCTACTATTCCATCTAATACAACGGTGAATGATAACCTACCTTTCCAATACGATTTTAGAAGTATTTATTCTACCATTCTCTCCAATTGGCTCTGTGTGAATGAAGTGGATTTACAACAGATCATGTTGAAGAACTTTCAAATGTTGCCCTTGGTCAATTCTGCATCATGCAAAAAGCCAATCAATATTTCTGGAGACCAATTGATCTCAAATTATCCCAATCCTTTTACCAGTTCTACTGTGATTACGTTCAAAACGGCAGGTGGTCATACTCTTATTCAAATCATGGATACCATGGGTAGGGTTTTAGCCAATTTGACTGATAAGGAATATGTTGCTGGTACCTATACACTGGTATTTGATAGCAAATCACTACCCAATGGTGTCTACTATGCTAGACTACAAAATATGGCTACCCAACAAGTGCGTACCATGTTAAAAGTGAGATAATCGTTTTCTATGATAGTCAAAAAAAAGCTGCCCTAGAGCAGCTTTTTTTATGGATATATCAGGTTGAAACCTACTTAATTTTTCACCGCAGGCTTTGAATAAGGCGGATGTTTCAAATTGTGTTTGGGTTCTAATTCAATTAAACGCAAGACTTCTTGTACTGCTCTTTCTAACTGTAAATCCCTACCTTTTGAAACAGATATGGCGTCAATTTTTTGTTCAATATCTGGAGCAACACCAGTGTTTTCTGCTACCCATTTTTGAGCAACTGGATCATACACAGCATTGTCTGGTGCGGTTACCGTACCACCATCAATCATTCTATAGTGCACCGATGATTTAACCAATCCACCCCATGTTCTTGTACCAATCAAGGGTCCAATCTTTTGGTGTTGAAATACCCAAGGGAAAAAGTCTCCACCAGATCCTGCCAATTCATTAATCAGTAAAGCCTTGGGTCCAAGATTACCCGAAGGCAGTTGAAAAGGAACACCGTTAGGTACTTCATTGGTTAGTGCAGCGCGCAATCTTCTAGCCATCAAGTCTACCATATAGTCATCTAATAATCCGCCTCCATTAAAGCGCTCATCTATTACCATGCCTTCTTTGTCTTGTTGGGCAAAATAGTAGCGGTTGAAAGATACAAAGCCAGGACCACCTGTATTGGGAACCCATGCATAACCCAATTTACCTTTGGATAATTCTTCCACCTTTCTTCTATTGTCTTCTACCCAAGTCCTTTGTCTTAAGCCAAACTCATCTGCAATGGGTTGCATTTTAATGGTCCACGCTCCAGCCGTATCTGGTTTTGAATTGATCAATAATTGGGTTTGTTTGCCAGCTTTACCGTCTAATAAAGCAAATGGATCCATATTGGCATTTAAAGGCTTCCCGTCAATAGCCAAAATAAAATTCCCCTCATTTACTTTTAAGCCTGGTTGGTCCAAAGGTGCTACCAGCCCAGGGTTCCAGCTTTCAGTGGTATAGATTCTTTTGATTTTCCATTGACCTGATTCTTGGGTCAGGTCTGCACCTAAAACCCCAACCGTATTATTTTCCAAACTAGGAAAATCGCCACCGCCAACAAAGCTATGACCCACAGAAAGTTCCCCGTTTACTTGGTCTAAAATATAGGTCAGATCTTTTCTATGACGGATATAAGGAACCAAGGGCGCATAGCGTTCATAAACTTCCTGCCAATTTCTTCCGTGCATATTCGGGTCATAGAAATAGTCCCTTTCATAGCGCCAGGTTTCTTCAAAAATCTGTTTCCATTCTTCCTGTCTGTTGAGCTTCATGTTTAAGTTCACAGTTACATTACCATCTGAGGGTGAAGGTGGTCTGCTGGTAGCAACCACTCTCCAAGAAGGCCCAGATTTAAAGAGTATTTTTTCTCCATTGGCAGACACATACACTTGAGAAGCGCCTTTGGCAAATTCATCCAATTTCTTTGATTCTAAAGAGAATTTGCTCAATGTTGGCCCTGCTCCAATAAATACAGAGCCTTTAGGGCCAGCCAACATTAAGTCATACTCTCCAACAGGAATTGGTAAAGCAATGGTTCTTCTATCAATTTGTTCAAAGTCTATTTTAACAGCTTTTGCATCGGTGGTATCTTTTGGCTTTTTTGGTTCCTTGATGGTACTATCTGGTTCGTCATCACTTTTTAAAGGAAAGGGATAGGCATCATCCTTTCTTAATACCGTTACATAAGCCCCAAAACTGGGTTTGGCTTGCATAGAACTGGTATTGGCCCAACCAGCACCCAAAGCCAGATTGGTGCTGGCTAAAAAATACAAATGTCTGCCGTCTCTATCCCATGCTGGTTGATAGGCATCGGCCATGGCATCACTAATTGCTGTGGCTTTACCTGTAACTAAATTCCAAACCGTAATTCTTTTAAATTGATTGGTACCTGATTTTGCATAAGCCAACCATTTACTATCTGGAGACCAGGAAATACCCATATCTCCTCTTTGAATATTAGCACCACCAATATCAGCAGTTTGAATTTTTCCAGTGGCTAGTTCCAATACTTGAATACGAACGTCATCGTCTACAAATGCAATCCATTTTCCATCGGGAGACCAAGTTGGTTCCCATCCCAATTTAGAAACACCGAGGCTGATTTTTTTATGTGGGGCTTTTCCAAATTGGTCAGTAATGGTTAGTTGGTAACCTTTACCACCTTCATCACTAAACCAAGCTATCTGTCTACCGTCAGGGCTCCAAAGCGGTTGACGATCTGCCGCTCCTGAGCTATTGCTCAAATTCAAAGCGTCTCCATTTTCTACAGGAACCGTAAAGATTTCTCCCCTTGCCTCTACTAATATTCTTTTGCCTGTTGGCGATAAAGAGGCATTGGTAGCCCTGCTGCTCACGTTTTCCCATTTGGGTTCTGCCCAAGGAAAATCACCCTTTACTTCAATGTTGATTTGTTTGGCATTACCATTTGTTGGATCCATTAAATAGATATTCCCACTCCATTCATAAGCAAGTTCCTTACCATTAGAAGATAACCATTTTACATCTGTATCCTTGAGTTTGGTGATTTGTTTTAGACCAGCATTTTTGCTATCATATTGCCAGATATTCATGTTGAAATCTCGGTCTGATAAAAAGTATACCTGATTATTCATCCACAAGGGTTGGAGGTCCATACTTCTTTCATTGGGCAGACTGGTTTCTTTTAAGGTTTCCAAATCCAAGATTTGCAAAGCAGTGTTTTGGCCACCTCTATAATTACGCCATTCCTTGTCCCATCTATTCATTCTGTCTAATACCAATTGCTTTCCATTAGCAGAGAATTGGCCATTATAAGCCCAAGGCGCAGGCAATAGGATAGATGCGCCACCGTTAACTGGAACAGTCCATAATCGGGCATAATCACTTGGTGCGGTTTCTCTGGTACTAGCATATAATACAGACTTGCCATCTGGTGAAAAACCACGAGCAAAAGCGTCTTCTGGATACCAGGTTAATCTATTGGGAATACCTCCTTCTGTTGAAACAATATAAACTGCGGTTACACCAGACCTATTAGAACTAAATGCCAATAATTTTCCATCAGGGGAAAAATGAGGATCAGATTCTACAGCTGCAGTACTAGTAATTCTTTTGGCTTCACCACCGGTGAGGGGGCTGATCCAAATATCTGCACCATAGACAAATGCCACATGGGTTTTACTAATACTTGGCTCACGTAAAAGTCTGGTAGACTGTGCCAATAAAGCAGTTTGAAACAATGTCAATACTAAGATTGACCAGGTTTTTGGGTTTGATAGTAGGCGCATGTAATTATATTGAGTAGATCTAGGGTGATATCTCCCTCAATAAATTAACTGCATTATTTTGGAATCACCAAGTGAATGGTACCAATGGTTTTTCCATTGTCCAATAACACATAATAAATGCCAGGAGCCAAACCGCTAACTTGTAAACGGTTGGTTTTTAATTTGGTCTTGAAGTTCTGTAAGACTCTGCCTTCCGGCGATATTAATTTGATACTAAAACTAGTAGTTGGAGCTTCGCTAAATTCTACAAATGCATCCGTTGGAGCGGGGTTGGGATATACTTTAACGGTAACCCCGTCAAACCAAACCCTTGGTAAAGCAAGGTCATAGATGGTACTTGTATCGGCACATCCTGCAGCATTGACAACGCTAACTTTATAAAAACCAGATGCCAATGGAACAAATTTATAATCCTTTACGTCGGACAAAAATTTGGTATAGAGCCACCATTGGTATTTGGAATAACCAGTTTGGGTACTCAATTCCTTTCCATTCCAACTAATGGTAGGAGGGGCTGGATTGGAATTATTGACAATGGTTACAGGTTTAGATTTACTTTCACAACCATCTTTGCCGTTATTGTTAATGGCAATATACCTGCCTGATTGTTTTACTGGGAAAGTTGGATTAGAACCAATAGAGGTAGTGGATGCCAGTTCATTGATCCAATACATACCTGTTAAAACGGTGCTATATAAAACCACACTATCTCCATCGCAAATATTCAAAGGAGAATAATAATTGATTACAGGCGTAATGGGCACCGGATTCATTTCTATTTTGATCAAATTACTAGCAGAACTGGCACATCCATTGACTTTATTGACTGCTGAATAAACACCCGATTTTTTTGCTGCAAATACATCTGTAATAGCTCCTGTAATATCTACATTATTCAAACGCCATTGTATGGTCTTGCTATCAGATCTAAGCATTACACTATCACCCTCACATCTAACGGTGGGGCCAGAACTATTAATGCTTGGTACAGTAGTAACAGAAGTAACCTGGATCTCAATTGGATTAGATTCTAGAAATCCAGTATTGTACAATGTTCTTACGGTATAGATACCGCTGGTCTTTGCATAAAACGTTTGTTTATTGGCTCCTGTAATCAATGTGCCATTTAAATACCATTGGTTGCTAATGGTAGAACTGGTTGTTAGTTTAATACTATCGCCCAAGCAAATTTTATTGGTGGCACTGCTAGAAGTGATGGTGGGTTTTGATGCCAAAATACTATTACCTACCGCATCAAATCTAAAATCCCAAATACCCCTACCATAAGTGGCAAACCTTGCCGTATTTGAACCTGCAATATATTCTACGGACCAATAAGCTTGAATTGGCGTGCCTGTTCCAATCAGTGAGAACCATTTGTTTTGAGAAGGGATATATGCATAAGGTCCTGCTTCCGTTGCTGCAATAATCAATGACTCATCAGAAATGGCGGACAATTGAAAGACTGCGGTGCTTGGCATACCACTGCTGATAGAACTAAAGCTAGTACCACCATCGGTAGATCTATATACGGGTGCATTGGAATAGCCACTTCCAGCAAAATATACAATGTTCTTATTAATGCTAGAAGGGTAGAGCACAGCTCCATTAAATGCCTGTGGTACGGGGCCAGTAAACCCATTTGATTTTTGCCAATCTGTCCCGCGGTTGGTGCTATAAAAAAGCGTACCATCGGCGGTAGCCACATAAATCCTATTGGTATCAACGGGAGATACTGCTACAGCAGATATGCCCGATTTTCCATCCTGACTATTGGCTTTAAAATCATAATTAAATTGGCTTCTAATAGTCTTGATTGCACCAGGATTGGCATCGTCAGTAACACTTAACCTAATTAAATAACTACCGTCTCCATTATTCAAATCACCTCCACCAATAAACACGGAGTTGCTGGCGGGGTTGCCATTGTCACAAATAGGAAACATCCAACCAGAATTGGGTCTATAGGTTCCCGGAATTTTAGCCACTAAATTCACAATGCTTTGGCTATTGGGAAAATAATCTATCACACCATTGGGTGCTTGGGCATATAATTTTTTACCACCTAAGGAGTAAGCCATTTTACCATAATTCCCTGTTTTTAATTGGGTAAAATTGAGTAAGCCATTGGCTCCAATGGTGGCGCTTTTTTGAATCCCTTGGTCTCGGGATCCTGCAAAAATCAAAGAAGTATCTGTTGGAGAAGTTTTGGTTTCATGGTACTGGGTATTGTTTACACCCGTCATGCTAATATTATAAGTAGCTTCTCCAAAATTATTGCTGATATATGCACCACCTCCTGTAGAAATGACCATGAATTCAGTACCGTTCACGTCTTTGAAATATTTGAAACTAGTGATATCGGCGTGCAGTTTCAAAGCAGCACTTGACAAGTATTCGGAAGCACTATTAACTTTTGTAAAATTTAAACCCCTGTCCTTGCTTCTATAGGCTTCAACTTCACCTATGATGATTTGTGTGGTATCTGTTTGAGAGACATCGCCCCCGGCGTCACCGGCTTTTATGGGTAAGGTATTGACCAATTGCCAATCCAAACCGTCATTATATGACCTATAGAGTTGATCCCCATCTTGAATGGCATACATGGTTCTAGTACTGGTTTTTGCCACACCAAAAAAACTGGTACTGGTATTGGCAAAAAGCAAACCAGTCATGGTTTGAGAAGTTGGAACCGTTGTTTCTGGCAAGAGTTTATACATACTATAACTCTGCTGCATTAAAAAAGCAAAATTCTGATTAGCGGGCTTCCACAAACGAACTGTTTTAATGGGAGCATCTGGTAAGGTTAGAATTTTTTGAAAACTGCTACCCTTATCGGTTGATTTGAATAGCATGATGCTAGGGCCAAATGGACTGGTATTCCACATTCGGCATACATAATAAATGGTATTGTTGGCGTCATTTAATACTTCCATGTCTCCGGGTGTACCAAAATCATAGAAATAATCCATATTGCTATTCTGAAAGGTTTTTCCTTCATCATCAGAATAGACCAATTGGTTACCTACGGCAGAAAGCACCCTGTTCTTGGTACTGGATATAGGAACCAATTTGATGATATTGCTAAAGCTGGATTTGTCATTTAAGAGTTCCCATCCATTTCCTGCTCTTGGTGTTCTCCAAAGACTATTCCCTCCTGATATAAAGTAGAGCTTGTCATTGGCCTTGTCATAATCACAGCTCAATAATCTTCCTGTTTGATTGTAGGTTCCCTTCTCTACCCAGGTACCCAAAATATAACTATTGGCAAAGGTTTCACTGGTTGCTATTCTAACAATGCTTCCAGAAAGATTCATCCATTTTTGTTTGGCATTGGCTGCTTCTATTTGACGCCAATTAACATCAGGCGTAGCCTTGTGCATTTGTTCATACCATTTGGCAAAAGCTGCTTCATGGCCATTAGCCGTTGCTGCATTTTGTGCAAGACTTTGGATGGAAAACAGGAGGGTAAATGCAAAAAATACTGATATGGTTATACCATGCTTAATACGCTGTGATTTAGGGGTTCTAGTGGGTTTACCTTGCTAAATTAGTTGAACTGACCCAATTATAGTCTACCCAGTTTTTGGTATTTTCTAAATCTGGACCAATTTGAGGCTTTTTTATTTATATTGAGTTGTAAACGATTGTGCCTTGCAGCATTGTGGGGCTGTTAAACTGCAAAAGCCTTATGCGGATTTCAATATTAAAAACCATCATACTGGGTTTTGCCCTTTTGGCAATTGCTGGGGGGTATTTTTCTTGTCAAACTGCTTCTAGTGGCGAGGAAATATTACCGGATCAGGTCAGTTATAATTATGATATCCGACCCATTCTCTCCGACAAATGTTTTAATTGCCATGGCCCAGACGCCAATAAAAGAGAAGCTGGTTTAAGATTAGATATTGGGGCAGAAGCTTTTAAAGCTTTACAAGATCATCCCAGTAAACACGCCATTGTTCCTAGAAAACCAGAACAGTCTGAATTGTACCTAAGGATTACTTCAAAAGATACTGGGTTGCAAATGCCTTCTATTAAAAGTAGGTTGCCCAGGTTAACCCAGCATGAAACAGCCCTAATCAAAAAATGGATAGAACAGGGTGCCAAATATGAACCACACTGGGCCTTTGTTTCTCCAGTTAAACCAGAATTGCCCAAAATAGATGATAAATCATGGGTAATCAATGAGTTAGATTATTTTGTATTGGCCAAAATGGAATCCAAGGGTTTGAGCCCAAATCCAATGGCAGACAAAGAAAGGTTATTAAAAAGAGCCTATATAGACTTGATTGGATTGTTGCCAAGCCCCAAGGAGACAGAACAGTTCTTGGGTAATACTGATCCCAAAGCCTATGAAAAAACCATTGACCAGTTATTGGCTCGCCCACAATTTGGCGAGAAAATGGCCATTGGTTGGTTGGATATTGCCCGTTACGCAGATTCTCATGGTTATCAGGATGATAATTACCGTTCTCAATGGCCATGGCGAGATTGGGTAATTCATGCTTTTAATAAGAACCTCTCTTATGATAGTTTTATTACTTGGCAGTTAGCTGGAGACTTGCTACCCAATGCCACCAAGGAGCAATTATTAGCCACAGGATTTAATCGCAATCACAAGATTACAGAAGAAGGTGGGGTGATAGATGAAGAATATCGAATTCAATATGTAGACGATAGAACAGCCACATTAGGCAGGTCGCTCCTAGCCATGACCGTAGAATGCGCCAAATGTCATGACCATAAATATGATCCCATCTCTCAGAAAGACTATTACCAATTATCTGCTTTTTTTAATAGTGTCAAAGAAAAGGGTTTGGAATCTACCGTGGGTGGCCCCGATACCTGGGCCAAGCATCCAAGAATGCAGATTACCCAAGAAGATTTAAAAACAACCTTGTCTTTTGTTCAGGCTTTAGATACCAATAAATTAGAAGTCTCTGTGATGGGAGACTTAGACACACTAAGGAAGACTTATGTTTTAACAAGGGGGGCTTATGACGCCAAGGCGGAAGAAGTTGTTGCTGCAACCCCAGTTTCCATTCTTCCATTTAATAAACAGTTGCCAGCCAATAGACTTGGTTTAACCAAATGGTTATTTGACTCTAAGAACCCATTAACAGCTAGGGTTTATGTAAATAGAATATGGCAAGAGTTTTTTGGAAGGGGTTTGGTTAAAACGGTAGCCGATTTTGGTATGCAAGGGGAATTACCTACTAATCCAGCCTTATTAGATTGGTTAGCTGTTGATTTTAGAGAACATGGTTGGAATATTAAAAGATTGGTAAAGCAAATACTCATGAGTGCTACCTACCAACAGGCAAGTATTTTGAGTAAGGAAAAATTAGAAAAAGATCCTTTGAACCTGTATCTGTCTTATGCCCCAAGACTGCGTTATCCCGCAGAAATTATTAGAGACATGTTGCTTGGCAGTAGCGGATTGCTAAACCCAAGTATTGGTGGACCAAGTGTAAAACCCTATCAACCCCCAGGGCTTTGGGAAATGGCCACTTCTGGTAGGGGAATACTCAAAAAATATGTACAGGATACAGGTGCAGCTTTGTATAGAAGAGGTATTTATACATTTATCAAAAGAACGGTTCCACCACCTTCCATGATGTTGTTTGATGGAAGTAATAGAGATGAATGTCAAGTATCTAGGTATAGAACCAATACCCCATTGCAGGCCCTGATTATGCTCAATGATCCCACAGTCATTGAAGCATCCAAAGCCTTGTCAGATCAATTATTGATGCAGCAAAAAAATCCCAAAGCATTAATAGAAACGGCATTTCAAACCATACTTTGTAGAAAACCCAGTGAGCAAGAAATGACTGCCTTACAATCTTATTGGGACCAAGCCAAAAAGGAATGGAATGGAAAATCAAAAGAATGGGACAAGACCTTATCTATTGGAGCGTATCAACCTAAGACTAAGAATAAATTAGACTTGGTGGTAAGTATGCAAACCATTCAATTAATGTATAACATGCAGGAAGCCATTACCAAAACCTGATTATGGAAAAAGAACTATTAGAAAGAGGGTTGAACTTGAACCGTAGAAAATTTATCTCCAAACTTAGTTTGGGATTGGGTTCTGCGGCATTGGGCTCTTTGTTGATTCCGGATTTGTTTTCAGGTTCCAATAATTTGGAGGAAAATATTATGCGGGGCTTACCGCATTTTGCTCCCAAGGCCAAAAGGGTCATTTATTTGTTTCAAAATGGAGCGCCTTCTCAATTAGAAACTTTTGATTACAAACCCCTCTTGTGTCAGATGATGGGAGAGAACCTTCCGGAATCCATTAGAGGCACACAAAGACTCACAGGCATGAGTGCCTATCAAACAAGTTTCCCCTTGGTGGGTTCTTATTATAAATTCAACCAACACGGTAAATCAGGAGCTTGGGTTAGTGAATTGTTTCCACATATGGCAGGAATTGTAGACGACCTCTGCATTATTAAAACCATGCATACAGAAGCCATTAACCATGATCCTGCGCTTACGTTTTTTCAATCGGGTGCACAGCAAGGAAATAGGCCAAGTATGGGGTCTTGGGTTAGTTATGGCTTAGGTACGGAAAACAATAATCTTCCTGCTTTCTGTGTGCTTTTATCTAGAGGAAAGGGAAATGGTCAAGGGGTTTATTCAAAACTATGGACCAATGGATTTCTAGATTCTGTGCACCAAGGTGTGCAATTTAGTAGTGGCGAAAATCCCATTTTGTATTTACAGGATCCAGATGGGATGGACAGGGTTACCAGACGTAATATGTTGGATAAGATTGCTGCTTTGAATCAAATGGAAATGGATGCCTACGGCGATCCTGAAATTGCGGCAAAAATCCAACAATATGAAATGGCTTATCGCATGCAAACTGCGGTGCCAGAGATTATGGATACATCCAAAGAATCAGAGAGCGTTATTAAACTATATGGGGCAGATTGTTTGGTGCCAGGAACTTATGCTGCCAATTGTTTGTTGGCTAGAAAATTATCAGAGAATGGGGTTCGATTTATTCAACTCTATCACCAAGGATGGGATCAGCATGGTAACCTACCCAATGAAATGCGTGGGCAGGCCATGGATGTGGATCAACCCTCCGCTGCATTGATCAAGGATTTAAAACAGCGAGGACTCTTAGATGAAACATTAGTTATTTGGGGTGGTGAATTTGGTAGAACCAATTATTGCCAGGGTAAAATGCAACCAGACAATTATGGTAGAGACCATCACCCAAGGTGTTTTAGTATTTGGATGGCAGGCGGAGGTATTAAACCAGGGGTAGTATATGGAGAGACCGATGAGTTTGGTTATAATATTATCAAAGATCCCGTACACGTGCACGATTTTCAAGCAACGGTCTTGAACCTGCTTGGATTGGATCATGAAAAATTAGTCTATAAATTTCAAGGAAGAAGATACCGATTAACAGACTTATATGGCAATGTAGTCAATCAAATTATTGCTTAAAACTTGTACATGAAAAGAAAAGATTTTATTCAAAAAACCATGATGGCTTCGGCATCTTTTTTTATTACCCGTGATTTAATGGCCAAACCAAAAGGACCCATTTATGGGCACAATGAAAAAAAATATCGGTTTAATGAAACCTGGGGTAGGCTCAATCCAGACAAGACTCCAGTGAATGATTGTCATGAAATGGTGCAAGACAGTAGGGGTAGAATCATCTTACTCACCAATGAAACTAAGAACAATATCATTATCTATAATAAGTCTGGAAAATTATTAGAGTCCTGGGGAAAGGAATATCCTGGAGCACATGGATTAACCATACAGAAGTCTGGCAAAGAAGATTTTTTGTTTATCACGGATACCAATCGTCATCAGGTATACAAAACAGATATACATGGAAAACTGATTTTTACCATTGACCCGCCAAAAGATTTATATCCTAAACAAGAGCAATTTGTTCCAACTGAGACCACTGTTTTAGAGAACGGAGAATTCTATATTGCTGATGGATACGGCGCACAGCATATTCTTCACTATGATGCAGAAGGTAAGTTGAAAAATCATTTTGGAGGTAGGGGAGATGGGGATGCCCATTTAGACAATGCCCATGGAATTTGTGTTGACAAACGTGGAACAGCCACTACTTTAATAGTCACAGACAGAAGTAGAAATGCCTTTAAACGGTTTTCTCTTGATGGGAAATTATTAGAAGTCATCAAGCTTCCGGGAGCCTGTGTCTGTAGACCGGTGATCAAAGGAGATTATCTCTATGCAGCGGTTTTACGTTCTCCTAATTTGAACACAGAAGGATCAGGTTTTGTAACCATCTTGAATAAGGATAACAAAGTGGTTTCAAATATTGGAGGATCAGAACCCAGCTATGTAAACGGTGTTTTACAACCCATGTCTCAGCAACAAAAATTATTCACCCATCCCCACGATGTTTGTGTGGATGATGAAGGTAATATCTACGTAGCTCAATGGGCATCTGGTAAAGTATATCCCTATAAATTTAGCCCAGTAGCATGATGGATGCAAGGAAAATGATGAAGACCCTTAGTTTCTGCGGATTAGTATTCCTGGGCTTTTTGTTGCTATTTGAGAATAGAATTGTACTACCTATTGGATTGCAAGTAGCTGGTAAGTTTCATACACTGCTCTTACATTTTCCCATTGTACTATTGTGTTTGGTGCTATTAGCCCTTCTTTGGAGTGAGTCATGGATGCAAACCGCTAAATGGAAAAATTTTGAATCATTTACAGTATTAACAACGGTTGTTACTGCCATCTTGGGATTCTTATTATCAATAGAGCAAACAGATAACGGGATTGTCTTGTCATGGCACAAATGGTCTGGAACAATCTTAGCTTTCTTGGCTTATCTTTTTATTTTTTACAGAGAAAGATTCTTGGTAACAGAGATTAAACTTAGGTTTACTGTGGGTTTGATGTTTCTTGTATTAATCTTAACAGGTCATTGGGGTGGAACCCTCACCCATGGAGATGGTTATTTAACAGCAGCATTTCAGAACAACAAATCAGCGTCATTAGTATTGTCAGAAGTCCAAATCTTTAAAGATGTGGTTCAACCCATTTTAACAGATAAATGTGGCAACTGTCACAAAGCATCTGTGATGAAAGGAGGGCTTTCATTGGAAGACAGTATTTCTATTTTTAAAGGGGGTAAAAATGGCAAAGCCATTGTTGCAGGTTCATTGGACAAGAGTTTGTTGTATCAACGATTGGTCTTGCCTATGACCGATAAAAAACATATGCCCTTGGCAGAAAAACCACAACTATCTGCTTCAGAACTAGCGTTAATAGAAGAGTGGATCAAATTGGGTGCGCCATTTGAACAGTTATTGCTTGCAAGACCAGAAACAGATAGTCTTAGGATAATGTCCATGCCTTTTTTAGAAGCAAGGTTAAAAAAAGCTTCCGAAAAAAGCTATGATTTTAAAGCAGCTTCAGCTGATCAAATAGCAACATTGAATAACAATTATCGTGTTGTAAAACCATTAGGTCATGAATCCCCAGCTTTAGCTGTTTCTTTTTTTGGAAGGGCTAATTATTCTTTTGATCAATTAAAAGCATTAAAGCCCATTGCTAGTCAAATTGTTCATTTGAACCTAGCCAAAATGCCCGTTACTAATGAGCAGTTAGATTGGATTTCTAATTTAGAAAACTTAGAAGAACTAAATCTTAATTACACTGATATTGACAATACTAATTTAAAAGCACTTGTAGGATTAAAACAATTGCATTCCTTGTCATTGGTAGGAACCAAGATTAATCAAAAGGCTCTTGAGACCTTATCTTCATTTTCGGAACTAAAGGCGCTATATGTTTGGAATACAGATATCACATTAGCAGAAATGAAAACCCTGCAAACAAAATTTCCTGCTATTCAAATTGAAACAGGTTTTCAAGGAGCAGATACCATGGTGATTCCTTTAAACCAACCCATCATTAATACGGCGGCAGGATTTTTTAAAGACAGGGTCAATATTTCATTAAAACATGTGATTAAGGGGGTTGAATTGAAATATACTTTAGATGGAAAAGAGCCGGATAGTTCCAGTTCCATATATACAGCACCATTTTGGGTAGATTCCAGTTTTAAATTAACCGTAAAAGCATTTAAAAAAGGATGGTTGTCAAGTAAGCCAGTTAATAGCCAATATTTTAAAGCGGGTATTCCAATCATCAAAGCCAGTTTATTAAGCCCTCCGGATCCCAAATACGCTTTGCACGCTGATAAAATCTTAATTGATTTAGACGCGGGTGATCCTGGTGATTTTGGAACTAGGGCATTGGGCTATCAGAAAAACGATGCTATTGTGGTACTAGATATGGGTAAACCTACTGAAATGCACGGCATGAAAGTGCTGAACTTACAAAATATTGGAGCTTATATTTTTCCGCCGGTACAGATGCTAGTTTTGGGTTCTAATAATATGCAAGACTGGAAACAACTTTCTAATCAGCGTTATGCGATGCCTACAAAAATGGCAGGAGCAAGTACCCCCTTTCTTCATTTAAATTTTCCAGCCGCTACTTATCGTTATTTGAAATTTTCTGCCAAGCCCATTGCTAGATTACCAGAATGGCATCCCGGAAAAGGGCAGCCTGGTTGGTTTTTTATGAGTGAATTGGTGGTGTATTAATCTGCATACATGATGTATAAACAAGTTTTTACAGCCTTTATATTAATGCTACTGGTAAGATCTTCACTGCTTGAAGCTCAAACAGTTTCAGTAAAAAAATCAAATAACAATCAATCACCAGTAAAAGACTGGTTGTTGTCTAATCATAGTTATCAAGCCAAAGTATTGCCATCTGCAGATGCTAAGGAAATTGTATTAGAAAATGGATTGGTCAAAAGAGTTTTTAGAAACCAAGGAACCATTGCTTGCATTAGTTACCAAAACCTAATCAATGGTCAAGAAATCATTAGAGCCATAAGTCCAGAAGCAATAATAATGGTCAATGGGCAATCCTTACCCGTTGGTGGTTGGATAGGACAAAAAGAAAAAGCCTATCTAAAACAAGAATGGTTTTCCAAGATGCAAGCAGATACCAGTGCATTTAGATATGATTCCTTTTCAGTGAGCCCTATTCCTGTTTATTTGAAATGGAAACCCAAGTCTTGGGCTTCTAACAAACAGCAGCCAACCGGAAAATTATTGCGTTTTCATTTTACCGCTAAACAGTCTGAAGTTCATGGCTTACAAGTGCAAATCAATTATGCCTTATACGATGGGATTCCATTAATAGTTAAATGGGTTGATATACAGAATAGCTCTTCTAATCCAATTGCATTGAACAGGGTCACAAGTGAAGTGATTGCAGCTGTTGAAGAGGAGAGTGCTGTTGTTGGTGCTACGGAAGAAGCATCTATACAAGAACATGCATTAACGGAGGCACAAAAGAAACTGATTCCTGCCAAGGGGATGAAAGTACCAGAAAGCATTTATATTGAAACCAATTATGCGTTTAATAATGCCATGCGCTATCCATTAAGTGATCAAACAACGCACTGGAAAGTAGATACCAACTATACCTCTCAAGTCAATTATAATTTTAGAACGCCTTGTTTGCTTGAAGTATATCCTGATAAGGCTTATCAAGTAGTATTGGCTCCAGGTCAAACCTATAGTTCTGTAAGAACCCATGAGTTATTGATGGATTCCTATGATAGAGAAAGACGGGGATTGGCTATTCGCAAAATGTATCAAACCATTGCTCCCTGGACTAGTTCTAATCCCATTTTCATGCATTTGGTGAGCAAAAATGATGCAGAAGTTCGCAATGCCATTGACCAATGCGTAGCAACTGGTTATGAGGCGCTGATTTTGAGTTTTGGAAGCCATATTAATATGGAAGATAGTTCAGCTTCTAATATTGCCAGATGGAAGGCCAACGCAGATTATGCACATTCAAAAGGCATTTTAATTGGTGGCTATTCACTGTTTTCTAGCAGACGCATCAGTGATGAAGATGATGTGATCAGTGCAGTTACAGGCAAACCTGGTGGCGCATTTTTTGGAAATGCACCCTGTTTTGGAAGTAAATGGGGGCTTGGCTATCGCGATAAAATCAAACTATTTTTTAGTCAAACCGGTTTTGATATTTGGGAAAATGACGGTCCTTATCCAGGGGATCTCTGTGCGTCTACCAAACATCCTGGACACAAGGGATGGGAGGATAGTCAGTGGGAACAGATGAAGATTCAAAAAGAATTATATGGTTGGCTCAATGAACAAGGCGTATATATTAATGCGCCAGATTGGTATTTCTTAGATGGTACCCATAAAATTGCCATTGGCTATAGAGAAGTAAATTTCTCATTGCCTCGTGAAAATCAAATCATCCTCAATAGGCAGAATATTTATGATGGTACTTGGAATATGAGCCCCAGTATGGGTTGGGGTTTTGTGCCACTGACCAAATATCAGGGTGGAGGCCCCGAAGCAATTCTAGAGCCATTGCAGGAGCATTTGTTAGACTATCAGCAGTTGATGGTACAATATTACGGGGCTGGGGTACAAGCCTGTTATAGGGGCCCTAGACTCTATGATACGGATAGTACCCGAAAAATGGTAACATCTGTGATTGATTGGTATAAACAATATAGAAGTATTCTCAATAGCGATATCATTCATTTAAGAAGACCAGATGGTAGGGATTGGGACGGAATCTTACACGTAAATCCCAAGCTTTCACAAAAAGGATTTTTGCTTTTGTATAATCCATTAAATGAACCCATCACAAGATCCATTCAAGTGCCTTTGTATTATTCGGGTCTTAGTAATCAAGTTAGCATTTCTGAACAAGGTAAAACCAAGCAGCGCTTAAGCTTGAACAGGGCTTATGAAATGCCATTGACATTTACTATTCCGGCAAATTCATACACTTGGTATCTAATTGAATAATTATAGTCCGCCCTTGCCCCTATATAGTTTAATGGGTTTTTCCAATTGAACTTTTAGCACAGTAATATAAGGATCCAATTTGCTTGCGGGCACATCTATATATACCAGTCCAGGAACAGCACTCCAAGAAATTTTTCCTACAATCTTATGTTGTAGTTTGGTCTGATTACCCAAAATTTCAATGGATTTAATTTTGCTATCCAAGCCCTTTAACATAACAGGTCCACTGGTTTTGGCTTGTAAGAATAAATACAAAGTGCTACTGTCTTTTGAAAGAGTAGTAGGTCCATAAAAATGTCCCTGAGGAATGCCACCTAGTCTGTCAAATATGGCATCGCCATTGCGTTGATTCCATTTACCTAATTCTGTTAAGATCTGAACCTGTTCTTTTGGAATGCTGCCATCGGCCTTTGGCCCAATATCTAATAATAAATTTCCTCCATTGGCAACCGCGTCAACAAAAATGCTAATGACTTCATAGGGTGTTTTCCAAGCAGTATCTTTTTGTTGGTATCCCCAATTGTTATTGGTAGTCATACAAAGTTCCCACCATTTGAATGCGGGTCTAGTTACGGGAAAGTTTTGTTCAGGGGTTTCATAATCGCCATAGCCTTGGAGTCTACCATTAATGATGGTATTGGGATTGTCCTGTAGCAAAGATGATCTAATGGCAGCTGCATTCCATTCATCTGCACTATGTTCCCAGTCACCATCAAACCAATAAAGATCTGGTTGATAGTTTTTTGAGAGCTCATTTAATTGGCCATTCAAAAAAGTCTTGAATTTGTTCCAACGCTCGGGCTGATCCTTGATCTTGTATCTAGTACTATCTTTTAGAAAACCTGGATAATCAGGATGGCTCCAATCCAAGAGTGAAAAATAAGCACCTGCTTTTATATTATTTTTTCTAAGTGCTGCAAACAGTGGTGCAATCAAGTCCTTTTTGGCTGCTGTTGCTTCTGCCGCATTTAATTGATTTTGTTTGGTGGGCCATAAAGCAACCCCATCATGGTGCTTAGTTGTTATAACTGCATAACGAGCACCAGAGGTTTTGATTAAACTAGCCCAATACTCCGGTTGATATTTGCTGGCTGTAAAGCCAATCAACTGTTTCATATAATCCGGGTAAGAAATCTCTTTGTTATGAAAACTCCAAGATTCATTGATGCCATTTACAGCATAAATGCCATAGTGGATAAAGATGCCCAATTTGGCATCTGCAAACCACTGCATTTTGGGCTGGATACTTTCTTGTGCAACTTTGGATTGTGCATTTGCAATCATTAGACTGCAAGTAGCTATCAGCGTAGCTAAAACCAATTTGAATTTCTGTAACATATGGCTATTTCAAGCTTGAAAATAACCAATTATTGCTTGTAGCCAATCAAGATTTTCAGGTATAATTTGGCTAATAATGTAACACTTAAAAAACTGATATTAAATTTCAATGCGTCTTTGCCAATTTTTAAAACTGTTTTGGCAGTTTGATGATCATGAAATTGTTTGTGTGCCAAATTTGAATAGTAAAAACTCAAGTTTTTTCTACAGGCTTTTTCTACTCTAAACCTATCATTATTGGGCAGGTATTGCATATTTAATGAAATGGCTTTTTGCACGTCTCTAAAATTATCTCCATTGACAAATGAATTAGCTGTAATATTCATACTATGAACTCTGTAATAAGCCAATTTTTCAGGTAAATATGCAACTGGATAATTGGCTGCAATTCTTACCCACATAATCCAGTCTTCACAACTTTTTACAGCATAAAAACTTCCTAAAGATTCATAAGTACTACGTCTAACAACTACAGCAGGGAATTGTAATAATTGCTGTGTGGCTATTCTTTCTAACCAATTATCAAGAATGCCTTTTTGATTGCCAATCATTGGTTTATTCCAAAGACTTCCGCCGGATGAGGAAATATAATTCCAGTCAGAACAGCCAGCACCTGCACTAGGATTATCTTCCATTAGACTTTGCATTTTTTTGTAAAATCCTTGTTCAATACAATCATCTCCATGTAATAAATGAACTAATTCCCCCCTTGACCTATTGATACAGGTTTCAAAATTTCGAACATTTCCTAAATTAGTAGGTTGTCTAAAATAAGTAATTCTGCCCTTTCCAATGCGTTCAACCAATTGTTGAATATTGCCATCGGTACTATAATCATCAACTACTTCAATCTGCATTATATCTGGGCCAAGGTCCTGATCTATAACGGATTGTAGTGTTTGTGTTAAATAGTCTTTGCAGTTATAAACAGGAATCATTACCGACCATTTAAGTCTTGGTTCTTGGTTTGATAGCGTTGCAATAGAAGGAGGGAATTCAGGAATCCTAGTTGGTAGTTGCATATAATCACTTTTCAAGTAATTGAATTGTGATAAGTGCAGGGGCAATATGAATTTACTCCTTATTTAAAGGAATGTATCATTGCCTGAATCAGAAAGTATAAATTGATGTTTCTATTTTAATTGCTGGAGATTTTTTATTATATTCAATATGTTTAATCTTACCATTTTATCAATGATGGTATTGAGTAGTAAATATTTTTTCAATAGTGGTTGCTCAAGACTATGAAATACTCAATAAAAAGCTTTGAATGGATAAAATAAAAATGATTTTTTATAATTTTATCAGTACTGTCCGAGATAAAAAGGAAAGATAAAAAAATGAGCCATATATTTTACGATATGGCCCAAAACATATAGGTTTAGTTTACCACAACTTAACTATATGAACAATAGTACAAATTTTTCTGGTA